>Ga0007761_10069613_pt1 | contig 7665 bp, 15 predicted proteins | sample LauGreFBDMM110SD_FD_61643 | JGI IMG/M metagenome (GOLD analysis project Ga0007761, IMG submission 61643) | Metatranscriptome of freshwater lake microbial communities from Lake Michigan, USA - Fa13.BD.MM110.SD (Metagenome Metatranscriptome) | ecosystem: Environmental > Aquatic > Freshwater > Lake... | reverse complement strand
AAAAATTATTTTTTTTAATATATTATTTTTACGTTGATTCTTCATTTATTAAGTTTTATGGAATAAAATGTTCAATTGGTAAATCTCTTTCATTTGCAATATTTTTTAATGTTCGTAAATTTAATAAAGCTGCGATTGTTGCCCGTGCATTATTAAGAACATTATTGGTCCCAAGTTGTTTTGCTAAAATATTTTTAACTCCGGCTAATTCCAGAACAAGTCGGATTGAGCTACCTGCAATTACCCCTGTTCCAGCTGAAGCTGGTTTAATAAGGGTTTGGCATGCACCATAAGTCCCAATTGTTAAATGAGGTATTGTGTTAGTTTTTGTTAACGGAACAGAAATAATATTTTTTTTTGCGTCATTTATTCCCTTTGTAATAGCATTAATTACATCGTCAGCTTTCCCAATTCCAACGCCTACCTGACCCATTTCATTTCCAACTATTACAATTGCTTTAAAACTTAATTTTTTTCCACCTTTACACACTTTTGTCACTCGACTAATTTGTGCAACACGTTCATTCCATTTTTCTTTAGTCACATTTATTGGTTTCAATTTTTGTGGCTTTAAATTTTTTTCTTTATTTTCGCTATTATTTGACATATTTTTAATTTCTAATTAGAAAATGACTTACTTTTTACCTGATTTACCAGCTTTTCTTAAAATTATTTCATTTGCATATTTAACTCCTTTACCTTTGTAGGGTTCTGGAGGTCGAGTTGCACGAATTTTTGATGCTAATAGGCCAACTGCTTCTTTATCTGGTCCCTTAACTGTTAAATTAGTATTTGCCTCAATTATGACTTCCATACCTAAAGGAATAGAAAAAATAATTGGATGCGTACACCCGACATTTAATGTTAATTGATTACCATTTACCTGAGCTTTATAACCAACTCCAATCATTTGAAGCTTTTTTTCGAATTTTGTTGAAACTCCTAAAATCATGTTTTTTACTAATGAACGTGTTAATCCAAAAATTTGGTTTGCAACACGAGTTTCTTCATTTTTTTCAATTTTGAGAATATTATCAAGGTATGTTACTTTGATTAAGCTAGAAAGTTTATGACTTAATTCACCTGTAGGACCTTTAATTTGAATTATGCAGTCATTGAATGTAACCGTTACATTCTTGGGTACTTCAATAGGTTGTTTTCCAATGCGTGACATGATTTTCCTCTATTTTTTACAATAAGACTTAATTTTTTTAATAAATATACGTAATTTTATAAATTTTCATTTTTTATGAAATTTTACAAAGAATTTCTCCTCCAATATTTAAAAATTTGGCTTTTTGATCAGTCATAATACCTTTTGATGTAGATACTATAAAAATCATAAAATTTCCTATTTTTTTCGAAATTTTTTTTTTATTCTCATAAATCCTTAGTCCCGGTTTACTTATACGTTCTAACTTTTGAATTACTGGTTTTCTGTTTTGGCCTCTAAATTTTAATAAAAGAATTATGGAATTGCTTTCATTATTGACTTTAAAATCGTTTATCAGTCCTTCTTCTTTTAAAATTCTTGTTATACTTTCAGTTATTTTTGTATATGATATTTCAACTAGCTCATGTTTAGCACTATTTGCATTTCTTATTTTGGTTAACATATCTGAAATTATATCATTTACCATTATAATTTTCCTTTAAATTAAAACTTAATTATGAAATGGTAAACCCATTTTTTTTAATAAACTTAAACCTTCTTTTGCATTTTTTGCTGAAGTATTTATACTGATATTAAAGCCAAGGCTTTGATCAACACTTTCGTAATCAATTTCGGGAAATATTAATTGATCATTAACTCCAAACGTATAATTACCATTCTTATCAAATTTTTGAGGATCTAAACCTTGAAAATCTCGAATTCTAGGTAATGCTAGATTTATTAATCGATCTAAGAATGAATACATTTTTTCACCTCTTAAAGTAATAGTAATACCTAGTTCCATTTTTTCACGGACTTTAAAACCTGCAATTGATTGTTTTGCTTTTGTTACAATTGGATTTTGACCCGTTATTGCTCTAAATTCTTCAATGCTTTTTTTTAGTATTTTTGTATTTTGTGCTGCTATACCTAGTCCTCTATTTATTTGAATTTTTTTAATTTTTGGAATTTCTTGAATATTTTGATATTCAAAGTTTTCTTTTAAATAGGGAATAACGCTTTCGTTATATAATTTTTTAAATTTTTCTACCATTTTTAATTTTTATTTTTAAAATTCTACTTTCGTTTTTTTAAAAACTCTTAATTTACCGTTTTTAGAGTTAGTAAAGCCAATTCGACTTATGACTCCATCAGAATTGCACATCATCACATTAGAAATGTGTAACGGTGCACTAAAATTTATTATTTTCCCAATTTTATCTTTTTGAGATGGTTTTAAATGTTTTATTTTATTATTAATCCCTTCAATAATGATTTGATTTTTTTTATGTATAACACTTTTTATTTTTCCAATTTTTCCTTTTTCATCACCTAATATAACTTTAACGTTATCACCAATTTTTATTTTTTTCATTTTTAATTCCCTTATAATACTTCAGGTGCTAATGAAACAATTTTCATAAAATTTTTATCTCTTATTTCACGTGCGATCGGTCCAAATACTCTAGTTCCTCTTGGGTTATTTTCTTTGTTTATGATTACAGCCGCATTATCATCAAATCTAATGCTCATGCCATCATTACGTTTTAAAGTATGAGTTGTTCTTACTATAACGGCACGAACAACTTCCGATTTTTTTACTGGCATATTTGGAGTTGCATGTTTAACAACTCCAATTATTGTATCACCAATTTTCCCATATTCTTTATTACTTCCCAATATTTGTATGCACATTATTTTTTTTGCACCTGTATTATCAGTTACATTTAAATACGTTTGAGGTTGAATCATTTTTTAATTAGAAATTTTAGTTTTAGTTAAAATTTGTTTTACTTCCCATCGCTTATTTTTGCTTAATGGTCGAGTCTCAGATATTAATACAATGTCACCCATTATGCAATCATTTTTTTCATCATGAGCCATAAAGCGTCTTGTCTTTTTTAATGTTTTTTCATAAATTGGGTGTGAATATTTATTTTCAACAGCAATTACAATTGTCTTATTCATTTTGTTGCTTACAACAATTCCTATTTTTTCTTTTTTAGTCATTAGTTTTATTCTTATAAAATGGGGTTAACTACCCATAGGAGTAGAATCAGGAGTATTTTTCATTTTAGATTTATCCAAAGTTTCGTCTGGAGTAAGTAATTGTGCTAATTCTTTTTTAGTTTTACTAAATTCATCAGGTTTAAATTTTTGACGTGTTGCTTTTTTTATTCTTAACTCTATAAGTTTTTTAGCTAACATCAAGCTGCGCTCTTCTTTATTGTTTTCATCCAAATTTTCCATTTTTTAACACTCTTCTTTTTTAATAAATTTTGTTCGAACAGAAAGTTTATATGCAGCTAATTTTAAAGCACTTTGTGCAATTTCTGGAGCAACACCAGCTAGTTCAAATAAAATATTACCGGGTCTTATAACAGCAACCCAGTATTCAACAGCTCCTTTACCTGAACCCATTCTTGATTCTGCAGCTCTTGCTGTTATTGGTTTATCTGGGAAAATTGTAATCCACAGTTTTCCACCCCGTTTTATACTTCGTGTAATTGTACGTCTTGTAGCTTCGATTTGACGTGAAGTTATCCATCCTGGTTCTTGCGATTGTAGGCCGCAATCTCCAAACGATATTTTATTGTTACGATAAGCTTTACCGGTCATTCTCCCACGATGTTGTTTTCTAAACTTTGTTCGTTTTGGACTAAGCATAAATTTTATAAATCAAAAATTAAATTATTTCACCATTAAATAACCATATTTTTATTCCAAGCACGCCGTATATTGTATTTGCTCGTTTTTCAGCATAGTCAATATCTGCGCGCAAAGTTTGTAAAGGTACACGGCCTTCTCTAATCCATTCTGTTCGTGCCATTTCTGCTCCATTTAATCTTCCAGCAATTTGGACTTTAATTCCTAAAATTTTTGCTGCTTGGGCACGCACTATAGCTTTTTTTACGGCTTTTCGAAATGCAACTCGCTTTTCTAATAATTCAACAATAATATCCCCAATTAATATAGCTTTTGAGTCTGGCTGTTTAATCTCTAAGATATTTATGAGAATATTTGATTCTTTTTTTACTAATTTTTTTAAGTTTCTATATAATTGTTTTAATTCGTTACCCTCATTACCAACAAATAGACCCGGTCGCGCACTATGTATTGTAATTTCAATTTTTTTACAATTCCCATTACGTTTAATTTCTACTTTTGCAATTCCTGCAATTTTACTTTTTTTTTCAATAAGTGTTCTTATTGCAGTATCTTCAGATAGCAGTTCGGGATAAGTTTTGAATTCGGTGAACCATATTGATTTATGGGTTTGAGTTGTTACTAAACGAAATCCTAGTGGATGTACTTTCTGTCCCAAAGTTAAAAAATCCTTTTATTTATAAAATTATTTTATTTTTTCTTTTACGGTTATTTCAATATGACAAGTAGGTTTTCGTATGCCAAAACCTTGACCTTTTGAGCGTGGACGAAAACGTCTAAATACTGGCCCTTCGTTTGCAAATGCTTCACTAATAACCAGATATTCTTTGTTTAGGCTTAAGTTATGTTCCGCGTTTGCTGCAGCTGAATATATAACCTGCCAAATTGGGCCACATGCTTTATAAGGCATAAATTCAAGTAGCATCAATGCTTCTTTATAAGTTTTCCCGCGAATTTGATTCAGAACACGACGTACTTTTCTAGGTGATATACGAATATAACGTCCTATTGCTTTTGCTTCTTTATTATTTTTTTTATTTTCAGTCATAAATTTTATTAAAATTTAGTTTAGCGACGCACTTTTTTATCACTTTTAACATGTGAACGAAACGTTCTTGATGGGGCAAATTCACCTAATTTATGGCCAACAATTTGCTCAGAAATAAAAACTGGTATGTGTTGTTTACCATTATATACAGCTATAGTGTGCCCAACCATGGAAGGTAATATTGTTGAAGCACGTGACCATGTTTTAAGTGCTACTTTTTTACTCGCTACATTCATTTCATTGATTTTTTCTAAGAGTTGATAACTAACGAATGGACCTTTTTTTATTGATCTTCCCATATCTATTTATTTATTTTCTTCTTCGTACAATATATATATTGCTTACTTTATTTTTTTTACGAGTTTTTATGCCAAGTGCTGGCTTACCCCATGGCGTTACAGGTCGTTTTCTTCCAACAGGTGATCGACCTTCACCTCCGCCATGAGGGTGGTCGCATGCATTCATTACCACACCTCTTACTGTTGGTCTAATACCTAACCATCTTTTTTTACCTGCTTTACCAATTGTAACATTGCTTGAGTCAGCGTTACCTAGAATACCAATTGTTGCAAAACACTCTTTTTCGATTAAGCGAATTTCTTTGGATGGTAGTCTTAATGTGACATATTTTCCTTCTTTTGCCAAAATTTTTGCACTTGTCCCAGCTGCACGTACGATTTGACCTCCGTATTTAGGTTTTAATTCAATGTTATGAACATCTAATCCTAACGGAATATTTTCTAAAGGTAAGCTGTTACCAATTTGAATATTAGAGTTTGATCCAGATAAAACATAATCATTTAACTTTAAGTTTTGTGGTAGTAAGATATATCTTTTTTCACCATCTTCATAGTGAATTAAGGCAATTCTTGAATTTCGATTTGGATCATATTCAATGCTGCTTACCTTTCCTAAAATATTGTATTTATTGCGCTTAAAGTCTATTAATCGATAAAGGCGTTTATGTCCTCCGCCTCTGTGGCGTATTGTTATTTTACCTTGGTTATTACGTCCTTTAGTCCGATGATTTGCAACTGTTAATAATTTTTCTGGTTTAGTTTTTGTAATTTCATCAAATAACAAAACCCCTCGATTTCTTGTTCCTGCAGTTTTTGGTTTAAAAATACGAATTGACATATTTTTTTAATAATTAGTTAATTAAATATCAGGAAATAGATTAATTCTATCACCACTTTTAAGCGTTACGATTGCTTTTTTATATTGTGTTCGGTTACCTGAAAAACGACCAACAGTGCGTTTTTTTTTTGCTACTATTAAAGTATTTACATTTATTACGCTTACATTAAAAATATACTCAATTATTTTTTTAATACTGTACTTATTAGCTTTTTTATCGATCATAAAGCTATACTTATTTAACTCTAATAATCGTGTTGCTTTGTCACTTATTAAAGGATATTTTAAAAGATTAAGTAAAACCCTTAAATTATTATTTTTTAAATTTTTTCGTTTATTTGTTTCCATTGCAGTATGTTTCCTTTATAATATCAAATGAGTTCTCATCAAGAATAATTTTATTAGCTTTAGTTAATTCATTTACATTTAATTGGTTAGCTAAAATATATTGAAAATTTTTTAAATTTCTTAATGAAAATTGTAAGTTTTTGTTTGGTTTTGATGATATAATAAGTACTTTTTCGTTGTCTTTTTTTAATTCAATAAAATTTAAAAATTCTACAGTCTTTGGTTTGTCTAACTCTAATTTATCGAAAACTGTAAATTGTTTATGTTTATTGTACAAAATCGTTCTTAGTGCAAGTTGTTTTTCTTTTTTGTTAATTTTTTTAATTACAATTCTTGGTTTTGGGCCAAATGTAATACCTCCACCTCTCCATAATGGTGAGCGTTTAGAACCTGCTCTAGCATTTCCTGTTCCTTTTTGTTTCCATGGTTTACGACCACCACCTCGCACTTCACTTTTTGTTTTTGTTGAGCTTATAAATTCTGAGTGATTAATGTTTGCAGTTGTAACTGCTCGATAAACTGCATATAGTGCCTTTTCAGCAACATCTATTGAAAATTTTTTTTTTTCAAAATTTTCAATTTTTGATAAAGAATCTTTTAAGACTGTATATTCGAATGTTTTAATAACCATTTTTTCAATACTAAGTTAATTTTTTTAAATTGCTCGCTTTGTTGATTTAATACTTAATAAATTACCTGGTTTTCCTGGTAGGGAGCCTTGAATAATTAATAAATTTTCATTTACGTCAATTTTATAAATTTTTAAATTTGAGATCGTAGTTTGTGTTCCGCCTAATCTTCCTGCCATTCTCTTACCTGGAAAAACGCGTCCAGGGGTTGTACTTTGACCAATTGAGCCAGGCTCACGGTGATTTTTCGAACCATGTGTCATTGGGCCACGACGAAAATTATTTCTTTTTTGATTTCCACTAAAACCTTTACCAATAGATTTTCCAACAATATCAACAAATTCACCTTCTTTAAAATATTTAACGTCTATTATTTCGCCAATTTTAAATTTTTCAATATTTTTGACTTTATATTCTTTCAAATACTTTAAGCTTAATAAATTTTTTTTTTCTAAATGGCCTAATTCTGCTTTACTAATCTTATTTTTTGAAACTTCTTGATACCCAATTTGAATTGCGTCATATCCATTTACATTTGCATTCTTTATTTGTGTAACATAACAGGGTCCAGCTTTAATTACTGTTACTGGTATAGCGTTCCCATTTTCCGTAAAGATTTGCGTCATTCCAATTTTAGTTCCTAATATATGTGACATGAAAGTTTCTCCCTTTATTTTTTTTTT
>Ga0007761_10058146_pt1 | contig 7783 bp, 2 predicted proteins | sample LauGreFBDMM110SD_FD_61643 | JGI IMG/M metagenome (GOLD analysis project Ga0007761, IMG submission 61643) | Metatranscriptome of freshwater lake microbial communities from Lake Michigan, USA - Fa13.BD.MM110.SD (Metagenome Metatranscriptome) | ecosystem: Environmental > Aquatic > Freshwater > Lake ... | reverse complement strand
GTGCGGACGGGATAAGTGCTGAAAGCATCTAAGCATGAAGCCCCCCTCAAGATGAGATTTCCCATTCCGCAAGGAAGTAAGATCCCTGAAAGATGATCAGGTTGATAGGTCTGAGGTGGTGTGTAATAACGCCCCCCGAACCATCGGGCGGTGGATTATCTAACAGGCGGGGACCACGAGACCCCGTATTTCAAGATGCCTGTTTTAACTGCTAACCGCGGGATCGTTAAAGCCCGTTGACGTTTATAAACGTCGCTGCGGTGTGCTCAAATAACTGTAGAGCTAAGTTTAGCCAGCCTTTAGCGCCGTTTGCCACCGCCGCCTGCGAAATCCCAAGATATCGCGCCATCGCCCAAACTACCTTTCTTAAGCCAATCGAAGTCCCAAAAGCCTTCGCGGTACTGGCCGCCACGTAGGCCACGGGCCATGGTGGAAAGGCGGTTGCGAGCTGATATGGCCTCGCGGGAAGCAGGTTGAGTGCCACGAGCGGATGCGGTTAGGGTGAGGTCGCCCGCTTGTTGCAGCATAACGGGCTTGGCCTCAGCCAATACGGCAGCGGCCGCGAAAATCTCATCCATGGCGTTGGAATCGGGAAGCTGAACAAGAGCCTCAACGCCGCCGGGCGACGATTTGGTAGGTATGTACTCAACGATGTGAGCGTAATCGACCTCCAAAACGACACCATCCGCTGCGCCGAAATAAGCCATTATGAGAATGGTGGTGGAATCGGCGTTAGCGGCATCGGCGCCGGAACCGCTCCCGATGAACGCAGTTGCGGTGACTGCGGGATCGGAAGAGCAGCCAACGGAGCGATAAGGGATGATGTTCCGGGTGAAGTCCAACGGGGTGGTACCGACGGCTGGGGTTGGAAAGGTCCTGTAGCCAGCCCCCTGCTGGTTTACTAAGCCAGCCGTCAACTCGGCGGCGTCGAAAACGCCGCAAGCCGGGAGGAAAGTGCTAACCATGCTGAACTTCTGCTCGCCGTCAGGAGTGTAAAACAACGTCTTGGAGCCGGCGGCACGTACGGCGTCGGCCGAAACGTGGGTCGCTCTGTTAAGTTGCTCCAAGGTGGCGAAGTCCTGTTCAGTAATGGGCAAATCGCTATGATCGTAACGGACCTGAGCGAAATAAATCTTTCCAGGGGTCATAAACTGGCCAGTGGGAAGGCCAACAATACGGCAGCGAAGCGCCATGGCGGTGGTGCGGTACGCGGCCATATAGGGCAAACTGGTGCGCATGGAAGTGCCAAAGTCGTCACCCCAGACGCCGCTAAATGCGGTGAGGGGGGGTACGTAATCCGTGTAAGACATGCTAATTACGGGATCGACGTAAGGTCCGGCGCCCCACTGCAAGGGGCTAAGGACGCTGCCGGGACCGTAAGAATAGGGCTTACCCGCGCTAACAGCCGGGCCAACAGTAGTGAAAACTGAGGCGGCCTCGATGGGTTCAGCGGCGCTATTCTGAGCGCATGACAAACGGTTGTGCATGGCAAAGACCAAATTCGTGCCGTTGGTGGTGGTGTTCTTAATGGTAAAAGTAGAGTTCTTGACGAACCTAGCTAATGACGTAGGAACGACCACGCGATCGGGCAAACGAAGGTAAGGTGAAGCCCAGGGGTTCATGAGGACGTCAACGTACCGCGACACAGTGAATGCCGAGGAATGATTGCGACCTGGCAAGGATGAGGGAGCAGGCCCCATCCCCACAATGCCTGCCTCACGACGAGGGCGAGGTTTGGCAACAACCTGGGATGAACCTTCACGGTGGGGACGGTCATCATGCTTCTTAGCCGAAGTAACCGGAGCGGGCCGGGTCTGAACGATGCGGACAGACGAAGCAGACGGTGGGCGGGATTGGTTGGGGCGAGAACCGCCGCCACCGCCAGTCATACGCCCGGAATGGCGAACTTCCGACTCACATTTGGCTGAAGAGACGAAAGGGGCTGAATGGCCCAAGACAAAAGGATAGAAGGCGTTGTACTTTACGCCCTCAAAAGTCAAGGTGCCAGCGTGAAGTCCCACGACTCCGGAGCGCGACATAACGAGGCTGCCGCAATCCCCAGGGCGTGAATCGCAATCGTATAGGCCAACGATGTCACGAGTTCGGCCCTGGCCAGCGCAAGCGATGTATGCAGATCGCACGAAGCCAAAGAAAGAACCGACGGCGATGCGGGTTTCTTTGGGTTCTGCTACGGTAATACAGAGTGGATCATGAAACTCTGGATACGACCGAGCGAGCGCTGGGGAGGGGCCAGGGTGGGGCCAACTCCACAATTGATGTTTTGAATCCCACTCAAGATCAGCGGGGTCACAAGAGCCCCCCGAACAGGTGGCCTCACTGTAGGCAGTGAGGGCACAATCGGCCGCTAGCCAGCGACGGCCAGCGGCCGCCGCGGAACGGGTGATCATTGGTTGTTCGCCGGCGACAATGCGCGTCGCCGGGGAAAGGACGGAAGCGACTCCGCCGGGGAGAGCCGCCTCACGACCAGGAGTGGGGGAAGAAAAGGACTCAACGACGTAATCGCCGCAGAGCCCAGGAGTCCTCGAAACTGCTTGCGCAAACGCGGAGGAGACGTTTGCGCCAGTTGAACTAAATGCGTTAGGAGCAAATAGGACGTGGGCATACAGTAAGAAAACAAACCGTTAGCCAAGCGCGCAAGCTACGCGCGCAACACGGGCTGCAGAGCAGCACTACCGAATTATTCCTCGTATCTTGTCAGAGGATGGGCAAGGTAACCCATAGAGAAATTTAACGTGGCCTGGTGCTCGATTGAGCAAATCCAAGCTACACGGGGCGAAGGAGCCCAACCGCCAGTTTAACGCCATGGTCGGGCGAATGAATTTAACGTGGCCGATAACGGTATCACGGGCGAAGAAGCCAGTCGCCAGTTTAACGCCATGGTCGGGCAAGGATTTAGCGTGGCCGAATACGGTATCACGGGCGAAGAAGCCGAGCGAAATCAGAAAATGAGATAACGCTCACAATTTAACGTGGCCAATAAATGGTATCACGGGCGAAGAAGCCAATTAACGTTAGACTACAATAATAAACATATAAGTGAACAAAAGCAACTAGTGACTACGCGAGCCTCCGCCGCGTTTGCCCTTGCGGGAGTTCCTGGGGCTAGTTGGACAATTATTCGCCTTATGCCCACGCTCCTTGCACCTATTGCAGCGTACGCCACCTTCATCCTCAGAGTGGCGTTCATCAGCGAAGCCCATTTGACTGAGAATTTCCTGCTCGGGCGGCGGGGAAGCTCCGCCGCCGCCGCCACCTTCGAGCGGAAGACCGCAGCCCGAAGGTGGGGTGTCGGAATGGTCCAAACGTGCGACGGGCGAGGGGTCAGGAAGGGGGGCAATCAAAGGCGCAAATGGCGGCTGGTTGACTGGAAGCTCAATGTCGGCTAAGGCCCGTTCGGCGGCCTCATCACTGGCGAGAAGAGCGGCGGCTTCAGCGGCGCGTTGATCTCTCGTGATCTTATAGCTAGGGCGCTCACGAGGGGGAACGTAAGGAACGCCATTGACAACAGTCCCGGGGATGGGCCTAATCTGTAGCCGACCGAGGATGGGGTATTGAGCACCAGGGGACGGATAAACCGTCGAGAGGGAACTGCGCAGCTCCGACAAGGAGGAGATGTCGACCTTCAGGTCAAGGCAAATGGCGGACATGAGGTCATCATCACTAAAGTCGGTGTTGTGGTAACAAGCGCCAGGGCCCGAAGCAGTAAGCAGAGAGTAATGATAGGGATCAAAATACATCTCGCAAAGCGATTCGGTAGGGTAAGCCTTGAGGACGGCCTTAGCGTAGTCACTAAGCAACGGGGTGTCAGGGTCATTGACAAGATGGCCTAAAGCACGCTGCGCCATGGCGGCCTCAGTGGCTTTACCAGCTGGGACCGTGATCAAATGCATACGCGCGAGCCAACGAGCAACGTCAGCAATGCACGAAGAGGAGAACCAAGGGTCCGGGTAAAACCTACCGAGAAAACGGGTGGGACCCGAGGTGTACCGACGGCCTTCAAGCGTCAGGCCACAGGCAGTGGCGGCCTCAACCATACCGCTGTTAACTTCAATGATCAGGCTGTCATCGCCGGACACCAAAGCGCTGCGGCAAAGGTAGCCATAGGCCGAGTCGGGGTCCAAACCCGCATTTACAGCCTGCAGATAAATGACAAATGCATTCAACAAGGTGTTGCGCAATGTCGTGTCTGCGCTACCACTGAGTGTGCCGATACCCATCGAGGCTGAACCCACGCCACCGTTGACACGGGCAGTCTGGCTGATGGTATTTGAAAGCGGCTCCTCCCAACCGCGGTCGTAGCCGAAAGCCACGCCGAGCACCATTTTAAGCAAGGTGATGCCGTAAGCGCCGGTGGTGGCGTCAAATCCAGTGTAGTCGTACTCAGACACGCCCTGAGCGAGGCTCCTCTGAGCGATGCAATGGAGGCGATGGACGGCGGCTTGAATCGTGCCGCACGACTTCCCTGGCATCCAGAAGGGTTGCAGCATGAGGTAGTCAGAAAGGGTCAGAGTCCAACGGGCAAGCTCGTAATTCTGCGTACCTTTACAAGCGACAATAATGCGAGGGTGCTTGCTGGAAGGCTCAGTCTTATTAAAGACGGTCCATCTGTGCTGCTTTAAATCGAAGGTGGTACCCAACGAGTCCAGCTCCTGCCGCTGAGTCGGGCGTTTCATGCGGTCACTCATCTCCTCATACGATAAAGGAATGAGCTGATTGCCACGAATAAGACAGCGGACGAAAGAAACCATGACCTTGGCAATGTCGACGGTGACAGGAAGGCGCGTAGGCGGAAGGTGAACGCGGGTTTCAAGGGAGCTAAGCAAAGAAGCTATACCACCACCCGGAACCAGTTTGGAGCCTGGCAAAAGGGGGTTGTGGATGCTGACGATGGACTGGGCACGGTCAGGCTCAACGGTGTCTTTGTCAGTGATGATGCACTCAACTGCAAGGCCGGTAGAAGCTGACGGGTGCTTAATGCGGTAGCCACTGGAGACGGCCGCCATGACGAGGGCGATGCAGTCCTTATAATCCACGAGCGTGACTCCCAAGGACGCGTAACTTGCATGGCTCTTTTGCAGGCTCCACCTCGTGACTGCGTCGTGCAGGACGTTCGAGGGGATAACCTGATGACCGCTGTAATCATCCCAACAAATGTGGGTGTTGGTGTCAGCGGTGGCGATCAGAGCGTGGCCAAAGCGTTCAACGGGCGCGGGTGGCGTATAGGACGGTGACGCTGAACAACAACCGAAGCAATAATGCCAAGGGCCTGGCTGAACATCGTAAGTCGCTATGCATTCAAGGCCGCTAAAGTTCGGAAGGACCACTGGACGAACTAGGACCTTGCGGGTACGGAAAATTAGGTCCCGCATGTTGAACTCAACCGGAGGGGGCCCAGCGGCGACGGCGTCGCTGTGTTGACCGACAAAAGCGTCCGTGCCGAAGAAGACCACGCCTTCCTCAGTACGGCGGGCTTGGAGGCTGCCATTCGAAACTATCGGCGGTGCCCGAGCCAGGCTGATGAGGCATCGGCCGCCGAAATACGCACGCCATAGGAGGTCGTCCATGTTGCTGGCAGTAGGCAACGGGAGAGGGTTCACGCGCGTGAACACGGTTGCGCGCAAACTGTTCTCAGGCGTGGTCAAGGTGCCAGCAGAGGTGCATAAATCGATAGCGTTGGTCAAGTCGTCATCGTCGTAGTCGGGCAAAGCGATGAAGAAAGCTCGCCGAACCACGCGCCTACAATAGCGGACTAGGGACCAACAGTGGTCCGTGCTAAGGTAATAGCAGACACCTCCAACGACAATGACGCTGGCGACGCCGTACGCGAAACGGCGGGAGAACCTCGGGGAGGGCGGCGAAGGAATGGTGAAACCGTCAGCACTCATCAAAGGTATCTCTCGAGGGAACAGCTCGAAAGAAAACTTGGGGAAGCATGAGTTAAAAGACGGGCACCAAGAAAAAGGAAAAGCGGACGGAGGCTCGCGCCTGAGACGGGCCATAAGAGCCGAAAGAGATGGCATGGCGTCCAAACTTGGGAGCGAAACGTCCAAACTTGGGAGCGAAACGGGGAGCGGACCGGGGTTAGCTTCTATGCCGTAGCGGGTCAGATCGCGCTCTGGAGCGGCGCGAACGACGTTGACCACGGTGGAAGCGGTGGCAAAAGAGCTAACTAAGCAGCCAGGTGGAATGATGCCAAATCCGAAGCCGGGTTGCTCGAAGCCGATGAAGGTGTTGGAATATGCCACACCCCAAGGGTTGGGGGAGGCTTTCCGAGCACCGCTTCTAGCGTCGACGACGTAGTCAAACTCAGCGACTGCGGCGCCGCGGAGGGCGGCGGCGCTGTCAATTGGGCGTACGCGGGCAAAGAGCTCAAAGTCGATCTTTGTCTTGCCGCGTATTTCATGTCGCCCAGCGATGCGCTCGTACGTGACACGGCCGGGTGGTAGCCCGGCAGGGCTTGAGGCGCTATCGGCGTCGGCGGGAAGAGGTTCGAAAGTCTCTAGCCAAAACACAACCGGGTACTTGATCGTCCTCAACTGCATGTTCAAGTCGGGGTCAACTTTCTCGGGAAGAGCCCAAACGGCTGCTGGAGAAGGCAGTGTAGTCGCAACGGTCGACGGCGGGGCTGCGGGAGGCGCGGCGGGTCGTAGGTCACGGACGTTCGAGGAGTACTTGGATGAAGTCGGGAGGTTCTGGGACCTGGCGAACTTATCAAAGCCGGGAGTGATCAAAACAGCGTCGATGGCGCTAGCGCCGCGCCGAGGACGGGTGGCGCCCATAAAGCGGACGCCTGAGCCGTCTGGCATGCGCCCAATCGGACCCTCAGCGACGCTTGCGATGTTATTGAACATGAGGCCATCCACCGTACGGTAGGTGGAATGGAGGCTATTGTAATAAAGCCTAGGCGGGGCGCCGTTGACGCCGACGGCTTTGAAAACCATCGGCCTGGCGCGGTAGCTGACGTCTGGCGAAGACGGAGCCGATGAGCCTCCTGCTGATGTAGGCGCGCGAAAGGGAACCGCGCGTGGAGCAAGCGGGGTCACCGGGATGAGGTCGCGCTTCGGCGCGCCGTTGACGATCTCCACCCAACCGTCACTGTCGGGCGGCGCAGGGACACTGCGGTGAGATTTGACGACGCGGTGTCGGCCGCGAACGCTAGACAACGGAGAAAGCGGTAGACTGTCATCCGGGGCAAAAGACCGTTTGGATACGGTGGCATTACTTTTGCCGGCGCCAGTGGCACGCGGTGCGCGGCGCTTCAGGGGGTTGTGTACCCTGGAGCGCGGTGCACCGCGGTAAGCTGTTGATCGCTTGATTGGGCGCGCGGTGTACGATGCGGCTGGATGGCCGTCGTCTTCCTCAGCGGGCGGAGCCGAGGGTTTGGCCACCAACGGACGCTTACGCGCCGCAGGTGGTTTGTTGGCAACTAACACGCTCTTACTATCCGGGCGTTGCGAACCGGTTAGTAGCGGGAGATCCTTTGTGACGGGAAACTCGTGGACTCTACACTATTTGGTCCAATTTAAGAGCGGCGGGGGTTTGGTCCGCCGCTCCGAGCCAGCCTAAAAGGCTGGCGTGGTGCCTTGCACCCCGGTGCCCGACCCGGGATGAACTAGTTTAAGGACACCAATCTTATCGAGTCTGCGTATGTATGCCCCTGGACGAGGGAAGCAATGCAGTACTCAGCGCCTCCTTCCTTGCGCACAGATATGATGGCCCGCCGCGGATGATACACCGCATAGCCACCTCTAGCGTCCAAGTT
>Ga0007761_10079345_pt1 | contig 7794 bp, 7 predicted proteins | sample LauGreFBDMM110SD_FD_61643 | JGI IMG/M metagenome (GOLD analysis project Ga0007761, IMG submission 61643) | Metatranscriptome of freshwater lake microbial communities from Lake Michigan, USA - Fa13.BD.MM110.SD (Metagenome Metatranscriptome) | ecosystem: Environmental > Aquatic > Freshwater > Lake ... | reverse complement strand
GCCCTCTAAGAAACGGTGCGGATCGCGCTCCAGGTAGGTGCGGTCCTTGAAGGTGCCGGGCTCGCCTTCGTCGATGTTGACCGCCATGAGCTTAGGCGCGGGCTGGTCACGCACGATGCGCCACTTGCGTCCGGCCGGGAAGCCGGCCCCGCCCAGGCCACGCAGGCCGGAATCTTCCATGGCTTTGACAACGCCTTCCGCGTCCTGGGTGCCTGCCGATAAGGCTGCAGCCAGGGCGTAACCGCCGGCGGCGCGGTAGGCATCCAGGCCGGTGTAGGCCGGTGCAACCTGAACCGCAGCGGCAGCGGGGGACACGCCCTTCTCGCTCCAGATAGAACCGTCAAAATTGCCCGTATCGGACGCCAATGGGTGCGTGGCGGCGTGCGCCTGCACCGCCAGCGCCACCGACTCCAGGGTGGCAAAAGGCACAGGGTTCTGGTGCACCACCGCCGCAGGGGCTTGCTCGCAACGGCCGATGCAGGGCGCGGGAATGACACGCACATCGTCTCGGCCCAAAATTGCGGGAAGCCGCGCCAGCAGGTTTTGGGCGCCCGCCATCTCGCAGCTCAGGCCGTCACACACGCGCACAGTCAGCGCCGCAGGTTCGGCATCGCCCTTGAGAACTTCAAAGTGGTGGTAGAAGGTGGCGACCTCAAATACCTCGGCCATGCCAATGCGCATTTCTCTGGCCAACGCCACCAAATGACGGTCGTGCAGGCAGCGAAAGTGGTCTTGCAGGCGGTGCAAATGTTCAATCAGCAGGTCGCGGGCATGCGGGCCGGTACCGAGCAAATCACGCACCTCCTGCACCGCAGCGTCATCCGGCTGGCGACCTTTGAGCTTGCTTTTGCTGCGGATGCGCTGGCGCATGTCGTCGACCGAACCCAGGGGCACGCTGGATACAGGACTAGGAGGTATGGGCATATTCATTGGGTAATTGTTGCAAAATAGTAAAAATAGTAAAATTAGTTTTACATCCCTACGCGCTTTTAGACAACCCCTGCTGAAACCGCCGCTTTTTTACTGGCCAAATGGTGCTCAGCTGGTTTCCCTGCACCATCAAGGAAAAAGCAGGCTGCACTTGCGCACAGCCCGCCCTTGCCTTTCCTTCTTCCTTCATTGGACCGCTAACTTGCGTCTTTGGTCTTCCTTCTTCGCAATCGTCTTAGTGGCTGATCATCCACGGGCGTTTGTTGGCAAAGGACTTGGGCGCTTTGGGTTGGCCCGTATCCATTTTGGAGCGTACTTGCGCCAGCGCGCCGTCTTGTTTGCCTGAGCAGCATCCGCAGCCGCGCGGATGACGAAAGCGCGAGGAGTGCTGCGGCTCGTGTCGCGCTCGCTCGTTGGTCGCTTCCGCTAACCGCGTGAAGGGGTCCATGTCCGCCAGCCGCGGTGCGCTGATCAGGACGCGGTCAGCGTCCTGGGCGCAGGCGGGGCAGGCAGCGGACTCTTCGCGCCGAGAAATGCTGCGTATGGCCTCGAACGGGCCGCAGGCTAGGCATTCGTAGTCGTACAGCGGCATAGTGGTGGGACTTTCGTTTACTTGAGGTCCGGCGACAAGGGCATGTCAATGCCGTGGAAGTTTTGCACCGCCGGACCAGCGGCGCTGGGGTTAATGTCAAAGTCAAATATCTGCGTAGGTAGCCAGAGCGTGGCGCAGGAGTTAGGTATGTCCACCACGCCGCTTATATGGCCTTGTACCGGTGCCGTGCCCAATATCGACAAGGCCTGCGCGCGGCTGTAGCCGAATTTGGTCATGTATTCGATAGCGTTCAGGCAGGCTTGGCGATAGGCCACGTTCACGTCCAGGTAGTGCTGCTTGCCGTGCTCATCGACCGAGATGCCTTCGAAGATGATGTAGTCGTTGTACTGCGGCGTCATCGGGCTGGGCTTGAAGATGGGGTTCTTGATACCGTAGGTGGTCATGCCGCCTTTAAGGATGGACACGCGCATATGCACCCAGCCGGCCATTTCGATCGCGCCGCAGAAGGTGATCTCGCCATCTCCCTGGCTAAAGTGCAGGTCACCCACGCTCAGGCCAGCGCCATCGACATAGACCGGGAAGTAGATCTTCGATCCGCGTGATAAGTCTTTGATGTCGCAGTTGCCGCCATGCTCGCGCGGGGGCACGGTGCGTGCGCCTTCGGCAGCGGCTTTAGCTTTGGCGTCACCCTTCAAGCGGCCCATGTGCGCCGTGCTGGGGAAGGGCGCGTTGGCCAAGGGCGGCACGCGATCTGGTTCCGTGGCGATGAGGCCAACTTCGCGCTCGTTCCATTTGCCCAGCAACGAGGGGTCAGGCAGGCAGCCAATCAGCCCTGGGTGGATGAGGCCGGCATAACGCACGCCGGGCACGTGGCGCGAGTGGGTGAACATACCTTGAATGTCCCAGATCGACTTTTGCGCTTGCGGGAAATGGTCGGTGAGGAAGCCGCCGCCGTTTTTCTTGGAGAAAAATCCGTTAAAGCCCCACAGCGATTCTTGCTTAGCTCCGATGTCCAACAATTCGACGACCAGCAGGTCGCCAGGCTTGGCACCTTTGACGCCGACGGGACCACTCAGAAAGTGGACGATAGACAGGTCGATGTCGCGCACGTCGTCAGCGCTGTTGTTGTTCTTGATAAAGCCGCCGGTCCAGTCGTAGGTTTCCAGCACGAAGTCGTCACCGGGGTTGACCCAGGTGGCCATGGGGATGTCCGGGTGCCAACGGTTGTGGATGTTTTCGTTTTCGTAGGGCGATTGGTTGAGGTCAACCTTGATGAGAGTTTCCGGCATGCTGAGGCTCCTTAGGTGGTGGTGAGGGTGGGTGGGGGAAGGGAAATCAGACCGAAAGCATTTTTCGGATGTGTGCGGTGTCGGTGGAGGCGCGTGGGCTTTCGTGGACCAGGCGGCCGCCTTCGATGACGAAGAGGCGGTCGGCCACATCCAGCGCAAAGCTGAGCACTTGCTCGGAGACCACGATGGAGATCTTGCGCGTCTCGCGGATGCGGTTGAGCGCGCGGGCAATGTCTTTGATGATGGAGGGTTGTATGCCTTCGGTGGGCTCGTCCAGCAGCAGCACTTTGGGGTTGCTAACTAGGGCGCGGGCGATAGCCAGTTGTTGCTGCTGCCCACCCGAAAGATTGCCGCCTTTGCGGCTGCGCATATCGCGCAGCACCGGGAAGAGTTCGTAAATTTCGTCCGGCACGGCTTTGAGCTGCGATTGTTCCATCCCGGTTTCGATGTTTTCCAGCACCGTCAGGTTGGGAAAGATCATGCGGCCCTGGGGCACATAGGCCACACCGCGCGCCACGCGCTGGTAACTTTCTTCTTGCGATATTTCCTGACCGTCGATGGTGATGGTGCCGGCTTTGACTGGCAGGATGCCGATCAGGGCTTTGAATAGCGTGGTCTTGCCCATGCCGTTGCGGCCCATGATGGCAATGGTTTCGTTGGGCTGTGCGGTGAAGCTGACGCCATGCAAGGCCTCGCTTTGGCCGTAGCTGACATGCAGGTCGGTGACTGTAAGCATGGTGTGTCCTCAATGGCCCAGGTAGACGTCGATCACGCGGGGGTCGGCCTGGACGTCTTCCATGGCGCCCTCGGCCAAAATCTTTCCTTGGTGCATAACGGTGACTTTGTCCGCGATTTGTCTGACGAAGTTCATGTCGTGCTCGATCACGATCATGGAGCGGCCTTTGCAGATGCGATTGAGCAGCTCGGCGGTGAGTTCGCGCTCGCGCACGCTCATGCCGGCAATGGGTTCGTCCAGCATCAACAGTTCGGGGTCTTGCATCAGCAGCATGCCGATTTCCAGCCACTGCTTTTGCCCGTGCGAGAGTAGGCCCGCTTCGATACCGAGCACGTCTTGCAGCCCGATTTCTTCGGCCACGGCTTGCATGCGTTCGCGCACCTGCGGCGTGCATTTAAATGCCAGCGCGCCAAACACACCGCGCCCGCTGGGGTAGGAGACCTCTAGGTTTTGAAAGACGCTAAGGTTTTCGTAAATAGACGGCGTTTGAAATTTACGCCCAATACCGGCGCGCACAATTTTGTGTTCGGCTTCTTTGCTGATTTCTATGTCCTTGAAGCGGATGCTGCCGCTGGTGGCCCGTGTGCGGCCACAGATCAGGTCGAGCAAAGTGGTTTTCCCTGCACCATTGGGGCCGATGATGACGCGCAGTTCGTCTTTCTCAACTTGGAGGTTCAGGGCTTCAATGGCGTTAAATCCGTCGAAGGCGACCGTCAGGTTCTCGATGGTTAATACGTTGTTGGTAGTGCTCACGTTCTTCTCCGACTTAGGACTGGGCACTGGGCCCGGCGGACAAACCCATACGCTTGCGCAACCAGGGCCTGATGCGGGTGTTGTAAACGCCTGCCAGACCATCCGGGAAGGCCAGCACCACAGCGATGAACATGGCGGCCATGGCAAATAGCCACAGGTCCGGGAAGCGCTCGGAGAAATAGGTTTTGCCAAAGTTGACCAAGAGCGTGCCCCATACCGCGCCTATTAAAGACATGCGCCCGCCGACTGCTGCAAAGATGACCAGTTCGATGCTGGGCACGATGCCCAGCAGCGTGGGCGACATAAAGCCCACTTGCAGTGTGAACAGGGCACCGCCTATCCCCGAGAGCATGGCGGCCAGGCAGAAGGCAAATACGCGGAAGGAGGCGACGTCGTAGCCCGAAAAGCGCACCCGGTCTTCTTTGTCGCGCATGGCCAGTAGCAGGGTGCCAAGTTTGCTGCGCTGAATCCAAGTGCAGCCTACGATAGTGATCAACAGGAGCACCACGGTAAGGTAGTAGAGGATGACTTTGGCACTGTCGGTGCGGGTGTCCCAGCCGAGCACGGTTTTGAGGTCGGTCATGCCGTTAAGGCCACCGGTGTAGCCTTGTTGGCCGATGATGAGCACCGTCATGATCAGCGCCACGGCCTGCGTGATGATGGCGAAATAGACGCCACCAATGCGCCTGCGGAACAGGGCATAGCCCATCAGGAAGGCAAACAGGGTGGGCACCAGCAAGATGGCAATGATGGTGAATGGCAGCGATTGGAAGGGCAGCCACCAGGCGGGCAAGGCGGTGAGGGAGTTCCAGTCCATGAAGTCGGGGATGCCGGGGGTGGACTGGATGCTGGTGGTGATCGGGTCGGAGGCTTCCAATTTGAGGAACATGGCCATGCAGTAGCCGCCCAAGCCGAAGAACACGCCCTGGCCCAGACTGAGCACGCCGCCGTAGCCCCAGAGCATGACCAAGCCAAGCGCGACAAACGCATAGCTGAGGTATTTGCCCAGCAGATTCAGGCGAAACATATCCAGCGTGAGCGGAAAGACTACCAGCAGGACGAGGGCGAGCAGCAGCAGCCCACCTAGTGATTTGCGTTGGAACCAGTTGAAAAGTGCGGTCATGGGTGTGCCTGTGCGGGGGGTAGATTCAGCTGGGACTCGGGGCGGGCCATCAGCGGCGCACCTTGGAGGCAAACAGGCCTTGTGGGCGGAACATGAGGATCAGCACAATGGAGGAGTAGGTGAGCACGCGGCCGTTGGAGCCGTCCATAAAGAATTCGCTGATGGCCTGGGTCTGCGCGATCAGGAAGGCCGAGATCACGGTGCCAAACAGGTTGGCGGTACCACCGAAGGTGACCACCAAAAAAGAGTCCACGATGTATAGCGAACCGCTGGTTGGGCCGGTGGAGCCGATAGTGGTAAACGCGGCGCCCGCAATACCAGCGATGCCGCTGCCGATAGCAAAGGTGAGGCGGTCGGTCTTGCGGGTGTTGATGCCAGTGGCATTGGCCATGGGCCGGTTGGCCACGGTGGCGCGCACGCGCAGGCCCCAGCGGGAATGGTTCAGGGCCATGATGACGCAGCCGGTGACGGCAATGGTCAGGCCCATTACAAACAAGCCGTTAATTGGTATGTCCAGGCCCTCGACCGGGGTGAGCGATCCCATAATCCAGTCGGGCAAAGTGCCGCTGACTTCTTTGCCGCCGAAGGTGGAGCGGAACACTTGCTGCATGCCCAGGGACACGCCCCAGGTGGCCAAAAGGGTATCGAGCGGGCGTTTGTAGAGGTGGCGGATGACCGTCCATTCCAAGGCCCAACCGGCCACAAAGGCCAGCACGAAGGCGACGAGGATGGCAATGGGAAAGTAGTAGGGTAGGAGTGCAGGCATGTGCAGCTCGACTACGCGTGAGGAAACATAAATCGTGTAGGCACCAATCGTCATGAACTCGCCATGGGCCATATTGATCACGCCCATTTGCCCGAAGATGATGGCCAGGCCCAGGCCCATTAACAAGAGCACGGCAAACAGGCTCAGGCCTGAGAAGCCTTGCATGAGGCCAATATTGAGCATTTCGGAAAAGGTCATGGGAAGGTGTCCATCTGGCGCAAAAACTAGGCAAGCGAACCTCGGACGCAGCCTTTGCGGGCTGCGTCCGAGCGTCCGGGCTCAGGGGATTACTGGTAGCCCTTAGGGAAAGGATCGGGCTCGACCAGCTCGGGTGAAATGGCCGCGATCTTGAATTGGCCGTCGGTTTGGCCCTGGCCAATAATGGCTTTGCTCCAGAGGTGGCGGTTAGTGTTGTGGATGCGCGTGTAGCCCATGGGCGCGTCTTTGAACTCGATACCGCCGCAGGCCGCAGAGACTTTGGTCACATCGAAAGTGCCGGCTTTTTCTACCGCAAACTTCCACAGCCACGGGCCGAGGTAGGCGTTTTGCGTCACATCGCCCACGACTGCATCGGCGCCGTACTTGGCTTTGAACGCGGCCACGAACTTTTTGTTGTTCGGGTTGTCGATGGATTGGAAGTAATGGCAGGCGGAGTAAAAACCGGCAAAGTTCTCGCCGCCAATGCCGAGGACTTCGTCCTCGGTCACCGAGATGGTCAGCAGGAACTGCTTATCGCCGGTTACACCCGCAGCCTTGAGCTGTTTGTAGAAGGCTACGTTGGAGCCGCCCACCACGATGGCGTAAATGCAATCGGGCTTGGCTGCCTTGATCTTGTTGATCATGGAGTTGAAGTTGGTATGCCCCAGGGGGTAATACTCTTCGCCCACCACTTTGCCGCCTAACTTCTTTTCGATATGTTTGCGTGCGATTTTGTGCGAGGTGCGCGGCCAGATGTAGTCCGAACCGACGAGGTAATAGGTCTTGGCTTTCTTCTCTTTGTTGGCCCAATCCAGGCTCCACAAAATTTGCTGCACCGCTTCTTGGCCGGTATAGATAACGTTCATGCTTTGCTCCAGGCCCTCGTACATCGTGGGGTAGTAAAGCAGACCATTTTCTTTTTCAAAGATGGGCAGCACGGCTTTGCGCGAGGCCGATGTCCAGCAGCCATATACCGAAGCCACGCGGTCATTAACCAGCAGCTTTTTGGCTTTTTCTGCGAAGGTGGGCCAGTCGGAGGCGCCGTCTTCCTTAATCACTTTGATCTTGCGGCCCAGGATGCCACCCATGGCATTGATCTGGTCAATCGCAAGCTGCTCGGCCTGGATAGACCCAGTCTCAGAGATGGCCATGGTGCCTGTGGCTGAGTGAAGCTGGCCGACTGTGACTTCGGTATCGGTAACCGCCAGGCCGGTGGTGTTGACCTTGGCAGTGGGAAACTGCTGGGCCAGCGCCAGGGAGGACATGCCCACCAGCGGCGATGCTGAGAGTACTTTCAGAAGCTTGCGACGTGTGGCGTCGAAGGCGGATTCATCAAAATTATTGGGCATAGGGTCTCCTAGGGTTTACTAGTATGGTTAATAAAAAATGCGGTGCTAGAACATGGTCTCGGTTTCAGTGATGGCGGTAATGGACAAAAAAGTGTTT
>Ga0007761_11375551_pt1 | contig 7944 bp, 9 predicted proteins | sample LauGreFBDMM110SD_FD_61643 | JGI IMG/M metagenome (GOLD analysis project Ga0007761, IMG submission 61643) | Metatranscriptome of freshwater lake microbial communities from Lake Michigan, USA - Fa13.BD.MM110.SD (Metagenome Metatranscriptome) | ecosystem: Environmental > Aquatic > Freshwater > Lake ... | reverse complement strand
TGTCAATCAAACTGAAAACTCAATCAAAGTTAAGTTCCCAGGTGCTAAAAGCGGTAACTACTCCATTCAAATAAACTCAGTGCAATACGGCAACATGATGTCCGATATTCTAAAACTTTAAGTTTATGGTAAAGTTACTGGAGTCTCTCCATCCACAGGATCAGTTTACGGAGGAGCTCTTGTTACCATTACAGGAGAAAACTTCTCTTATGACCCATTGGACAATCCAGTAAAGATTGGTGACGACTATTGTTATGTTATTACATCAACTCCTACCCAGATTACCTGTCGTACGAATCAACTTATTGGCAAAGAAGAAGAATCTGATTTACTGCTTGTATTCCTCAAGACATCTGAGGACGCGTAATGTGATCAAAGTCTTTCGAAATTTAATTATGTTGAACCAGATGCTACCATCGCATCTCTAGAAGTTATATTTAACTAGGATCTAAAAAAACACTAAGTACTAGTTACTGGTACAGGATTTGATGACAGTATCTAACTAATAATTGATGGAATTTCACAGGAACTAGCTAGCTAAACTGAATCACTGGCAACGTTTAATGTTGTTGGTCTTGTGAATTCAACGGCATCAGACATAAAAGTTTTTACCTCTCAAGGCTACCCAGCTGGAATGGAAAAAGTTGTTCCTCTTTTCTTCACTCCTGCTCTTCTATTGATAAATCCCACCACTGGTAGCTCTGGTGGAACTTGGATTACTGTTACTGGTAGTGGATTTGGCCCTGAAACTGTTGGTCTTAATATTTATGATTCAGTAGCTGCTAAGACAATTTGTCAATAAATTAAAATTACTGGTTATGGAAAATTGCAATGCTTGACAAGCGCATTAGATATTGCACTTGGCTCCACTTTGAAAGTTGCAATAAACTCAAAGGTTGTCACCAATTCATATGTTGACCCCTTGGCAGTTTACTCGCAGACGGCAGTAATAACAGTTGACTCCGTTTCAATGAACTAAAATACAATTTCGTTTGTGGGAAGCGGTTTCCCTACATCAGGCTATACTCCCTACGCATCCTTCGGAGGCGTTAACGCAACTACTGTGACTATCACTGATGCAAACAATGTAGTCGCTAACTGGGACAATACAGGTATTCCTGGAATAACAGCCAGTCCTAGTCTATTTTTCCAGTCAAATGACAACTTATTGACTGGTCAGTATGCCAAAGTTGCCAGTTCAGCAACAATTTCAAAGACCTTGTCGGTAACAGCAACAAGTTAAAATCTACAATGTTCATTCGCTGGTGGATGTAGTTACGCTATCGAGTCAGATGGTCTTTTTGCGACTCTTAAAAATCCTTAAAACTCAATAAGTGTTTGCGGAAACAAATGTGTATTGAGAGATGATCTTAGCACTTCTGCTTATGCTGTGTGTGATGTTCCAGCTTTAGCAACTAGTTATTCTGCTTAACAGTTCTCAATTGTCTAAAGAAGTCCTCTAAATGCTACAATATTCCCAGCAAATTCAGTTCTTTTTGATAATGATGTAAAAAAAGACTTCGTTGACACCAAGACAACTGGATGCAGTTTCGGTATGACTTTCAAACAAGATTATGTAGCTGTATTGGATGAAGCAAAAATCTTCATTAACTTCCTAACAAACAGCACTCCATATGTAGACAATCTTCTATTTGAAGGTTCTAATGACGGGTTTTAAACATAAACCTTGTTGTACACTTTCAGTAAAGAAATTCATGAAGGATGGAACTACATCGACTATAGAAACAATGCTACTAAACCAGCTTTCAATAGCTATAGATTCTTCGGAAAAGTGAAGGGCTCTTGCAGAGTGACAGAGTTCGTTCTGACTGGTATTGAAGCTATTGCAGATACTAACTCGACCCATTCTTGCACTCCAGAAATAAAGATTGGGACATCTGTGGTGAGCGGTGGAACTGCTGTGTAAGCAGTTACTTATAATTCAGACACTACTCCTGTGCTTGAGAGTATTAGTCCAAGATTCGGCTCAGTTCTGGGGAACACAACTGTTACTTTGACTGGAGTGAATCTACTTGGAACTAGCAATGCAACAGTCCTTTTTGACAACAGACCCTGCACAATAATTTCCCAAACCTCAACACAGATTTAATGTATTACATCTGACAAACCTTACGTTCCCGACACACCAAGAGTTGATATCATTATTCCAGGCCTTGGTACTGTTGCAACTAAAGGCTTAACTTTCAAATATGTTTCGCTGTGGTCATAAACACAGACTTGGGGTGGCGATCTTCCTCCACTGGAAGGAGAGTCAATCTCGATTCCTAAAGGACAACATTTACTTGTAGACATCGACAGCACACCCAAACTAAATGCAATCATTTGCGAAGGCAGTATCATCTTTGCTCCTGACGCTGATCCAGACCATCACCGCACATTTGATGCGCACTACATCATGGTTTTTGGTGGCTACATGGAGGTTGGCACTGAGCAATTCCCTTACACAAGCTAACTAACTATTACTATGCACAGTGACAAGTATTCTCCTTACTTACCAATTTACGGCAACAAAGTCATTGGAGTTAGGTTTGGTCTTCTCGAAATGCATGGTGTTCCTAGAAACATCACTTGGACAAGACTCGCTTAAACTGCTCAAGCTGGAGACACCTCTATTACTCTACTCGAGAATACGGATTGGGCTGTTGGCGAGGAAATTGTCATTGCAACTACTAGTTGGGACAATAACTAATCTGAAACTAGAATTATTACCCAGAAACAAGGCCAAATCCTGAGTTTCGATGAGCCTCTGGTCTACTAACACTTAAGTGTGGTTCCTGTTTACGATGGAATCGAAGTTCCCATGCAAGCAGAGGTTGGTTTGCTCACAAGAAATGTAAAGTTCAGAGGTGACCCTGAGACATCACCTAAAAACCTTTACGGTGCTCATATCATGATACACTCGCCTGGTGACGAATCAAGTATTGGCCGAATTGAATACATTGAATTAAAGGATGTAGGTCAGGCATTTAAGCTTGGTCGTTATCCAATTCACTTCCATTGCATCGGAACTGTGCATCAATCATATGTGAGAGGCAATGCAATTCACTAGACCTACAATCGTGCAGTGACAACACATACAGTACATTACTTTAGAGTAATCAACAATGTTGCTTTTGATACTATGGGTCACACTTACTTCGTCGAAGATGGTGTTGAAACAAATAATCTATACGATCACAACTTGGCAATCTAAGTCAAGAAATCAAATAGTCTTCTTAACACAGACTAGTCGCCTGGTGGCTTCTGGATAACAAATCCAAACAATCAGTTCAGAAACAATGCAATCGCAGGTGGAGACGCTTACGGATATTGGTTTGATTTGGACCCTAACTCAGGAGGCATGAGTTTTGACAAAAACGTCTGTCCTATGTTCACAAGACTTGGTGAGTTTAGAGACAACTCTGCTCATTCAATGCGTAAATATGGTCTAAGACTATTCCATGCCCATATTCCTAGGCTATATCCTTGCGCTCCTTCAGCAATAGATGGAGACTATCTTGCAAAAGGAAAAGACGATCCTTTCTGGTAGAATCCTAAAGTTCCTTCCACTTTTGAAAATATGCTTGCCTGGAAGTGCGGTCGTAATGGAGCCATCACTGAACGTACTGGCGCTGTTACATTCAAAAACTTCAAGATAGCTGATAATGCAATTGCTGGTATCGAGTTCAGTATGATAGAAAGTGTTGCCGATGGAGATGCAAGTGTTAGTGGAGGAATAATTGTTGGAAACACTTACTTAAATGATGAAAAAGACATTATAAAGAGCTCAACTGTTTGGGGTTACATTGGTCCAAGAACTGAAAACTTTACAATGTCAGGTGTCAGGTTCTATAATTTTGACTTCATGGAGTCAGCTGCTCTCGGAACTTGTTCACATTGTTTCCATCCAGCCTCAACTGATTCAGGTGGTAGAACATACACCGTTAGCAATCTAACATTTGACGCTGCGACAGTTCCTCGTCGTATTCACTGGTGTGAACCGTTGAGAGAAATCATTTATGACTTAGATGGAACTTTAACTGGTCTGGGTCCAAAAACATGGGCGACTCCTTACTGGATTCATAATGAATAACCTGAATGCCAAGTCAGCTTGGACGTCCATGATGGTATTATTTGCAACAGTAATGTGCAAGTCAGAAGAGTAGCGTTCCACGGTTATGCGCCTGGAAGTCTCACCATGATGAAGTTAAAGATTGCTTAGTGGGATCTTGATTTTGAAAACTCAATCAAGTCAGACAATACAACACTTTTTAATTTCTAACAAGATAGAAACCGTTCATACTTTTCAAGAGTAGACTAAAGACAGAAGCTTAATCCAGGTATGTCTTGGACTATGCCATATGTCACAGGCCACAGGTATCGCATCCACTGGGGTGAGAATAATGACTTTGAAAAAATGTAAATTGAAATTTCAGAGAGATGGACTCCAAACGATAAGAACATCCACTTTATGACAAACTTTACTGATGTCAGAGCTTCAATCAACATGACAGCAATTCAATCTAAAAACGAACTAATTGCCAACCTTACTTACTTAAAGCCTGAGAATGAACTTGTTGCAGGAGACAATGTTGTTTACAATCAAACTGAAGTTAGAGAATTCATGTTCGTAATTAACGGAAAAAACATGACTTCAAAGTAAAATCTAAGAATCGATGGTTTCAGATGTGTTGTAAACTGTAATTAAGCAGTAGTTGAAGATGTAGCTGTTAACGCAACTCAAATTTTGTGGAGTTAAACTTCCTCATGGAAATCTGGAAAGTTACCAGTCGCTGGAGAAGACGTTGAGATATTACCTGGAGTAAATATGATACTTGACATTGAAACTCCAATTCTCAAGTAACTTACTGTTAATGGAAGACTGACATTCCTTTATAATCATACAACACCTCAGAACATTACTCTTCACACCAAAATATTGTATGTTAGGGCAGGCGAGCTTTTCATCGGAAATGCTACTCATCCCTACAACGGTAATGCCACAATAAAGCTGTATGGGTAACCAACTGACGAAACTATTGCTTTCAGCCCTGATATTGAGGCAGGAAATAAAGTCCTAGCTATTGTTGGTACCGTCAAGTTCTATGGAAAGTCCCGTGATAGAATGTCAAGACTAAGAGCGACTTCCTTTAGAAAGGATAAAAGTGTAACAGTTTATCCAGGACTTGACTGGCGAACCGGTGACAGACTTGCAATTTTACCAACCGCAACCCAATACACTCACACTGACTATGTCGTAATTTAATCATATGACAACCAGACTGGTGTAATTACATTTGAAGAAGGTCTTAAATACTATCATTGGGGTTAATCTGGCTCAACTGAAAACAAGTATAATGGTGTAGACACGAGAGGTGAGGTTGTCCTTTTGACCAGAAATGTAAAGGTTGTTGGAAATGACTCCGATTCTTATGGAGGCCAGATTCTAGTTTCAGACAATGTTGAAGATTCTGGTGTTAAGCGTTCTGGACAGCTCATTCTTGACAGTATTGAGATTTATAATTGCTCATAGCGCGATACATTTAAATCAGCCATCCGTTTCGAAGGTGTTAACAACTTGACCTAATATGTTACAAATTCAGTTGTTAGTGGCAGTTTAGCATGGTCACTATCTTCTCAAGGATCCTCAAACATTTATGTTTCAAATTCAAGCTTTATTGGAGCATTAGCAGTTGGTGTTGCCGTTTATACATCCAATAATGTGACTATGGAAAACATCTTCGTTGGAGATGTTACGAAACGAGATCTTTAAGCTTTTAATATAGTTGACAAAGAAGCTTGTATCTCAATTTGCGCTTACCCAAGTGATGCTGACAAATGCACGGAAATTTCTTTAACAAATTCAGTTACAGCTGGGTGTCCTTTTGCAGGTGTAATTGCGATGGGTCATGAGTGCGGTGAGTCAGAAACTTAAAAAGTTGTGAGAAACGTAGTAGCCCACTCAGTCAAAGGTAGTGGATTTCATATTTACCCCGACCCAACTAAAGACAGCTAAAAGGAGTGTTACGAAGGTAGTTATTTGTCTGCTTATAAATGTTCTCAAATCGGAATCGGTACTCATTACGTTACTAAAGAGATAAGAATGTTGCACACTACTATGATAGACAACACTCTTGGTATTAACCTCTAAACTGGAGAAGAGTTTTCAAAGAATTTACTCGTTCTAGAAGACTCTCATATCTACGGAGAAACAGACGCTTAAGACTGTCCGGATAACCATCCTTGCTGGTGCACTGACAAGATGGCTTTCATGCTTTTCGGTGGTAACCACGGTAAAAAATAACTTCACATCACATCTCCATCCCCATTGCCACACTACAAAATTAAATCGTATGGTGTTTGGAATTCTTCAACTGATCTCTCCTCAATTGTATTTTCAAATTTCCCTTCAAACAGCACTGATTGCGGAGCTAAGTCATCAATATTTGCTATTAACCCCCATGCATCCGACTATATTCCACCCTAAAACTTCTCTAATTCATAGTTTGTCAATGTACATGACTCTGCTATTGCCTACTTCTATGATCCACCAGAAGAATGGAACAACCCAACTGACTGCATTGGCTTCCCTTGTACTGCACCTTCAAACGTTGTGATGACTTTCACTAACACACAGTATTCAGGTACAACAATGCCTAAACTCAGAGCTTCAGACTTCCAAATTATTTCAGATACCCCTGGTGCAACTGAAACTATTCCCAAATGCCAATTTAAAGAGCCATGGAATGCATGGACTTGCACAAATGAAAACATTGGAATGCTCTTAGCCCAAGGTCTTGATGCCGATTGGGAAAACCGCATGGTCGCACCGGTTTATGTAACAAATGATGCACTCAACTACACAAACAAGATCAATGCGTAAATGGACCACGTATGGGATGGTTTCTACACTGGACAACTCCATAAGTCATAATTCAATTCATTCATTCAAACTACTGGAAACTGGACCGTCACATATACAGGTACGCCATTCAAAAACATGCGTTACGCATTGAAAGCTGATTAGGGCCAGATCAAAGTAAAAGTTCCATATTGGAATGCTGGTGCATACGGAATTAAAGTCAACAGCAAAATAATCGCATCAACACCCTGGGATACTAATCTCGGATAACCTGCTGAACTTACCGGCAGAAAAGGTTGTGGCGAAAATCGCTTTGTCGGAGTAAAGAACTTCCTTGAGTTCATTTTAACTCCAGGATGTGAACTTTACGTCTATCCTATTGATGCTATTCTTTCAAATGTGAGAATGTCGTGGACTATGGATTAATTTTACTCTGCCGGTGGTGTCACATCATTTGCTGACAGAGTTTCTGCTGCTCTTGGTATCTCTGCTTCTTAAGTTAAAGTTGTTGCTGTCTATAAGGGTTCCGTTGTTGTTGATTACCAAATTTAAGCCAGCTCTTCGGACCCAAATTCAGCTACTACTTTGAGTAAGTTAACAACAAAACTGAACACATTGATTACTTCAAACAACAGCGCTGTATTTGGAGCACCTGTTCTGAGTGCTTCAACTGGAGGCTAGTCAGTCGTTAACGACCCCAGCTACAACCCTACTGTCAACGTCAACCCAAGAGTTTCTTCTTTCTTCCCAGGACCAGTGACAAACAGCACTCCTTAAGTATAGGTCCAAAAAGTGACTGTAGTTGAAGATGAAACTAATTCAATTATGACACTGTCCTTAAAAGTCAACTCTGGTCTTTTATGGATTATCGTAGTTCTTGTCATCATATTTGTGAGCTGCTTCTGTTGCGGCACGGCAGTATTTTGTTTAGCTAAGCATAGAGCTAAGTAGCAGGAAGCGTATAAGAAAGCAACAGGCAATGTTGAAGTTGTGAAGAACGATCCTAACCTTGCTTCGGAAGTGGAGTTACGTCCGTAGTACCACCCTAATGAGGACTTGGATTTCGATATTTTCGCAAACAA
>Ga0007761_10019388_pt1 | contig 7994 bp, 10 predicted proteins | sample LauGreFBDMM110SD_FD_61643 | JGI IMG/M metagenome (GOLD analysis project Ga0007761, IMG submission 61643) | Metatranscriptome of freshwater lake microbial communities from Lake Michigan, USA - Fa13.BD.MM110.SD (Metagenome Metatranscriptome) | ecosystem: Environmental > Aquatic > Freshwater > Lake... | reverse complement strand
TTATAATGAAGTTAAGCTATATATTTATCGTAATAGCAATTTTATGTATTTGTTAATCTGTGGTCGGCCATTCTTGGAAAGGTCGAGTTTTTTATACTAAATATGGAAAAGCATTAGACTCCTACACTGATATTGATTTGACCTTGGATAACTTAGATTTGAAATTAGCTACTTTCCCTTTGAATCTAAAGCATTTATAATATGAATGCTATACGTAAGACACTAACTACCCTTGTTCATTCGGTCAATTCGGAGTAGATAGATAATCTGAATATGCTAATTTTGCTACCGAAGCCAGAAAATTCATGTAAGAAATTGGATCTGAAGATGACGGAAGATGTTTTGTATTAGAAATCCTAGAAGTCGAAGAAATTGTTCCATATATGATTTGTGTGAAAGCTTAAACTGCTGAATCAACGAAAAAACTTTTGAAAGATATCAGAAATGCATATACCGAATTAGTTATTTCAATGCCTCTTGAATAAATTCCTGACGACGTTGATGACAATGAGGAATTCGAAATGGAAGCCTGGATTGATGGCTAACATTTCAAACAATCTTACTATATTCAAAAAACTGAAGTGGTTGATGCTAAATTCGATCCAGTATTTAGTTACCCTGACATAGATCCCCTTGAAAACTGGAAATGTGGAGTGAAAACTGATGGTTTTAAATTGCCAGACGAAGCTGTCTAAGCCGATCAAGACGAATCTTGTTGCATTCAATTTGATACTAAAGGAAAAAAAAATATTTTTTGCTCTTAAGAATTACCCATGTGTGCATTTAGAGTCAGACAATTCGCTAGAAAAATCAAAGTGGAATGTTTGCTAACTTACCATGCCCAAATATTTGATGAATCTAAAGCTCCTAGTGAAGCTGATTTGAAAAAAGTCGATGTGAGCGAAATATCAAAGGGAAAATTCAATGGATGGGGATATTATTATAGTATTTCAAATGATCTTTTCAGAAAATCTAACCCTTTATATTTCAAAGTTGACAAGTAAATCAAAATTTCAATGACCCCATAAAGTGATCCACAAGCCATAATTAAATTGAGAGATTTGAAATTTTCTTGCGAACCAAATTAATTTTGTGATCTAGAAAAATACACTAAAAAACAAGTCGATAACGATAAATTCTAAGATCAAGTTACAGCTATGAATGCCTTCATTGCCTCATTGACTATACAGAGACCTGAAAAAAATTGTCTTGTTATCGAAGGAGGACAAAAATCAGTCCTCTGTATTCACAACATTTCCTCTCTAAGTGCATTTAAAAATGCTCTCCTCAAAGCTCACGAAATTGACGAACTCAGTGGAGCCCTCGAATCATACCCAGCCCTTGGAATAGGTAAAACTATTAACGGAAAAGTATTTGTCAACAAAGAATTAATGTCCACCGGAGATATTTCAGTCAAAGGAGGAGAATTAGAATTTGTCGGAACAACTCCAGCCTTGAAACTTAAGTATAAAGACGTTTAAGAATAATCCGGAGAATAATGCGCCGTCGTAGTTACCAAAAGCACTCTCCCAGCAAATGCATTTGATGCAACCACTTTTCCATAATGTTGTTTAGAAGTCAATACTCTAAGTGGATCTCATATAGCTGTTTGTGTTTTAAAAAGTGATGATTTTGAATGTGAAGCTGAAGTCAGAAAATTAGGATCTAGAATTAGATAATAATGTTTAGGTGGAGGATTAGATGCTCAAAAACTTAAAGATCTTGCTAGAGATACTATTGATAGACATGATGAAGGTATTTGGGCTGGATGGGTGTACCATAGTGTAATTGTTGATGGAGAAGGAAGTGCTAATCCTGAGCCTATATTTATTACAGTAGATGCTAATAAAAGAGAAATTTCTTTTGGTGAATCTAAAAAGAGACCTGATATCGTTCATAAATTCATGGATATGGAATGGAATTGTAATTAAGCTGCTCCTTGTGATGCATTAGATTATGGATTAGCTACTTAGAATCCAGATTTTGCTAAATTAGCAGATAAATTAGCAAAAGAATAAGGATTGAATGATGCTAAAAGATGTATTGTTTTAAATTTTGAGAACTCTCCTAAAGAAAAATTGAACCTAGTTTGTGTGTGTGACCCTAATTAAGATGAAAATATTGATAAAGCTATTGAAGTTGGTTACGATATATCGATGGCCAAGGCTGACATAAAATGGATTCCTGCCGCCTAAGAAGGAGATTAATTTGATATTCACTATTATTAAGAGGGTAAGGAAGTTTTGAACAGAAGAATCGAAGTCAAAGCTTCTTCTCTTATTTAAGCTGGAAATTAAGCCACTGTTTTGAGTTACGCAGCTATCTAACCCCACACTGAATTTGTTTGTGGATTGTAATTTAGAAACATCGCTTTGGATCCTAAAATATCTAAAGTGTAGCCTGAACCCTAAGCTTGTTTCGATCTTTATGTTAGCGGAAATAAAGTTTGGATTTGTTCTGCAGAAACCAACAGAGCTATTGGGGAATCGAGAAAATTGCTAATTAAAATTCATTAACTTTGTATGAAAGTGAAACTGGAACTTGGAGAAATCAGTCCTGCTTAGTTTGCATCATCTCCAAGCCAATAAAACAATGGAGATACCTCTATTATTACAGGAGGAGGAGCTGTAAATGCACCTGCCGTTGCCGGAACTGACCCTAAATTGAAATCTGATGTACCTAACGGATACTGGGAAGGAACAGTTCACTGGATGCTCTTAGGAAAGCCGTTCCTAGAAAGTGAAGTTGTGGATGGAATGTTTATCGTCAAAGACAGACACTTAACCTTTACTAATGAAAATGACCCTGTTCCAATGAAAATAAACATTCTTACTTTGGCCACTACTTGTATAAACCCCGAGCCCTGCATGTGTGAAACTTTCGTCATGCAATAAAGTAAAAAACTTAGTGGATTGAAATATGCCACTATGACCAAAGCTATTTAAAAACTTACTTAGTCTAAAAACATTCAAAAATTAGATGCCTGTACTATTATTTCCGTGGAAGACCCCTTAGTTATGTATAGAGATGATTACTTGGTTTGTTCAAAATAAGTTGACTAAGGACCTGATTTCAGACAGGCAGTTTACAACGCTTGGTTAAGAGAAATGACTGTTATTGACCCAACTGATGCTGACTTTATGGATTTTGTTCCCCGAATCCCTGATAACAACTAATTTAGCGTAAGAGTCGTTTTGCCAGGCTCCAAAGATCAAGCCGAAAGAACTATTCATTTCGATGATTATAAAATTTGGATAAAACATCCAAATGATGCATTGATTAAATTTAAAAACATTGATAGTCAAGCAAGAAAATGCACTATTCTTAAAAAACCTGAATCTCTTGGATAAATAGGTTCTATCCCAGGACTAGATGATATCGACCCTAAATGTTGCTGGTCTTACAAAAATAAACAAGTAGAGACTCTTGTCTGCACTAGCTCGGTTATTAGATGTCAAAGAGACAAAAAAATGATGCTAAAACACATAGTTGATAGATGCTAAAGAAGATTCAGAAACCCTGAAACTGATGATAATGGACCAGAAGTTAATGAAGAATACAATTGGAGTGTCACAAGAGAAGATCTTTTCCATAAGTTAACCGCATCTATGTTACCTGATGGATATAATGACAATGATGCTTTATTGAACGACTTAGATAATGATGCCAGTAATGGAAGATACGGAGGATGGTTGTACACTTAAGACATTACTCAAAGAGATATTAGAAGCAAATTTTCCATCACTTATGTCACGATTGATAAAGACTATGTTAATTATTGGGCTTCCCCTGCAGACTTATTACCACTTAAAAGTTTTAAAACGTCACATATCAAATGGAGATGCGATGATCTTGATACACCATGTAATCCTACTCAATACATCAAAGCGTTAGATAGTATATTAGATTTCGATCCTAAACAAAATCTACTTAAAACGATATTAAATTTGGTTGGATAAACTCCATTGGATAATCCAAATCTTTGTTTTGTATTAGAATTTGAAGACCCTAAAGTTTATTCAGTTCATTCTGATTTAGTTTGTACTTTATCAGTGAAAACTCACCCTATTGTTTTGGAGTCTCTTGAAAATGCATTTTATTAGGGAGTGACATCAACTGAATTAAAAAACATCCCTGGAGCTCTTTAAAAACTTCACACTTTCCATGTTAAAACTCACGAACAAGGACAAATAGTCACAAACAAAGTTACTTTTAATGAACATGGTATTGTCGAATTCGAAGACGGTACTGCTGGAGCCTAACTTTTTTACTATAAAGATATTTTACCTGATAAAGCTGGAGATGCTTGTGGTATGTGGTATTAAAATATCGTGGTTCCTTAAGATCTTAATATTGTGGATAATAATTGCTGCTTCATTTGGAAAAAATTACCTTAAAATCAAGTCCATTTATGTAATATTGAGCCTAAAAGATGTTCACTTAAAAACAAAATGATTTTAAAAAGTTTCCATCAAGGATGCTTAGAATATTTTTCTAATAATGAATTACCAGGAGGTGATTTAGATTTACCACCCCCTGTTGAAGACAGTGAAACTGCAGCTGATGCCCTTGACGGAGCCCTAAGGCTTGACTCAGAAAACGGAAATTTCAAAGGAAAATTATGGGTATTCGAACTAATGAAAGACGAAACATTTTTAGAAAAACCACATTACGTTGAATTTGGAACAGACAGTTAAAAAGTATAAGTTTGGGGTGATGAAGACAATTTCGATAAAGAAACTGGTTAAAAACAAAAACCTAAATATGAATGGTCAATCTTTAATGAAATGTGGCCTTGCAAAGAAGATTTACCTTGCAACGTTCCATAATATCAATAATTCTGGAAAGCTCATCATACTGAATCATTACAAGTATAAACATTTGAAAATGAATTTGAAAAAATCAAAACTGCTATGAGAGATTAAAATGGACTAAGTTTATGTATTATAGAATAATTCAAAGATTTTGATGGACCTGAAATAGTTGTATTTTGCTCCCTTCTTGAACATTAAGTTCCTGTCCTTAAAGAATCATGGTCTAAGGCATTTGATTTAGTTGCTCTTAATGCTGATGTTAAGACTTAAGTAGGATTTGCATCATCTTAAGATTTTTTCAAAATCTCACATTTAAATACAGTTGATAACAAGGTATCCCCTATGACCATTCAATTTGGTGAATTCTCTGTGTAAGATGATACTGCTAATATCAAATTATTTTAATATGTTGACATGGAGGATGATAGATATAAAACACCATGTGCTATTTGGTACAAGCATTTAGAAGTTCCAGCTGCTTTAAAAGCAAACCATAATCCCGATTGCTGCTTCTCATTTACCATAGATAGAAATCAACAATTTATTTGCAGCGAACATGAGCACCACTGTATGATGGAATCATATCAAATGTTAAAAACATTAAGAAAAGGATGTTTAGCGGGACCTGATGGAAATCAATTATCAAGTGGACCCTCTGTGAATGGAGAATTGAGAAGACCTAATACTGAAATTACCGGAGAAGAATTCAAAGGAAAAGTATCTATGGGATTAAAACATGCCCTTGGTGAATAAATATGGGACTTAAAAAATCTTTCTCTAAAACATGAATTAGAGGATCTTGCTAAAGCTGCAGGATTTGCACACAGTACACCTGAAAATTATAAATATGATGCCGCTGCTTTTGATTGGTAAGGTTGGATGCTTGTAGGAGAATTTGCCGATAAACCAGAAAATAATGATCCTGCAGAATTAGAGTACATTAAAGTTGCAGTAGATTAATTTGATAGACTTAATACAGATCAAAAATCGGCTGCATTGATTGAAGGACATTAATCACAAAAATATGATGCTATCGGATAAGCTGGACCTCCTTAAATTCCTTCAGCTTTTTTGAATTTATTGAGAGCTGGATAAAAATTCAGATTTATGGAAGTCGAAGAAGCTCTTTAATCAAAATAATTTGTAAATCAAGCTGCTGCTAAATAATAAATTGATGCAATGGTAGCAAGAATCGGTGGAGATGAAACTCTTTGTAGAGTTATATAATGGTAAGAGGGAGACAAAAAAATAGGAAGAAACTTCTGTGTTGTGTTGGGAACTTAAAAACATATTTTAGAATTTGCTGGAAATATTGATGAAATTTGGAAAAAAGTTGCTGAATTAGTTCCCGTGTCAGCATTGCCTACTCCTCCTGATGGTTCTAAATATATCATAGAATATTTCTAACCAGGAGATGCTGCTAGTGCAATTAAAACTGTATTTTTAAATGCTAAAGACATCGCTGATCAAGCCGGAACCTCTCTCCTTAAATATGATGAAGTTGATTTGTGTTGGGCTTGTTACAACTTGATTGTTCCTATAAACCAAATCAAAGCTGAAAATCCTTGCTGTATGAAATTCGCTTAAAAAGGAAGAGAAACTGAAATTTGTTCTAACAGACCTACAAACACTTGTGAAGGAGAAATGAAAGAAATTTTGAAAAAAATATATGTTAATTGTAAAAATGCTAACCCTGGAAACCAAACTCCTGAGCCTCTTACTTGTGGTACTGATGCAGACTATGCTGCTTAGGCTGCAGCTATTGCTGCTGCTTAAGCTGCCAACAACCCTAATGCTCAAGCCTCTGCCTCTGCTTCAGCATAAGCTTAAGCTCTTGCTAATTTAGGAATCACCTTACCAACCACAGCTCAATTAGCTGCTTAAGCAACCGCTATGATCGCAGCTATGGCTGATATTATGGCATAAGTTTAAGCATTAGCTGCCGCTTCTTCCGTAATGACCGATGCAGGATTATTTATAACAAACACAGATTAATCTACAACTTTGTAGAGAAATGATGGAGTCACTATTATCACATTAGCCGATGGAACCATTATAACAATTCAAGCAAGCGGAGCCACAGCTATAGCTACAGCTTCTGCTTTTGCTAGTATAGATGAAAGTGGAGCTATGAGCGTCAGTGATGTATCAGCTCAAGCTATAGCTACTCTTAATGCTGATGGATCCATAGCCATGGCTCAAGCTAGTGCTGGAGCTGTTGCAAATGTGTAAGTAAGTGCTTCAGGAGAAGCATCCAGTTCAACAAGTACTGCAAGTGCTGCTGCAAGTGCAATGGCTAGTGCTATGGCTGCCGCTAGTGCTGCATGTGCCTAAGCTAGTTCTACATAAGTAAGTTCTGCTGCTGCTAGTGCTATTGCTGCTGCAAGTGCCGCCGCTAGTGCTTCTGCAGGTGCAAGTGCTTCAGCAAGTGCTTCTGCTAGTGCTCAAGCTAGTGCTGCTGCTAGTGCTCAAGCTAGTGCTGCTGCTAATGCCTCAGCAAGTGCCTAAGCTGCTGCTGCCGCTGCAGCTTCTGCTAGTGCCTCTGCAAGTGCTTCAGCAAGTGCATCTGCATCTGCATCTGCAAGTGCCTCTGCTAGTGCCTCAGCAAGTGCCTCAGCAAGTTCCATGTCATCATCTCTTGCTTCAGCTATTGCATCAGCTTAATCTGCTGCTTATGCTGCACATCTTGCTTCATCATCCTCATCTGCATCAGCATCTGCAAGTTCTATGATCTCAGCATCATCTGCTTCAGCATCAGCAAGTGCTGCCGCTTCTGCTTCTGCATCATCAAGCTCAATGTCATCATCTTCTAGTAGTTCAAGCTCAGCATCAAGCTCTTCATCAAGCTCATCTTCAAGCTCATCATCAAGCTCATCATCAAGCTCAAGTTCTTCATCTAGTTCCTCAAGTAGTGCTTCATCAATGTCTAGTTCAAGTTCTAGTGCGTCTAGTTCAAGTTCAGCATCAGCCAGTGCATCTGCCAGTGCATCTGCCAGTGCAGCTGCTGCTGCTAGTGCTGCTGCCGCCGCCCATAATGGATCCAAATTCGCAAGAGGAAATGGAAATGGTGAAGCCACAATCACATCTGCCATTCAAAATGGATTGCCTGATAATGGACCTATGCATTAAGGTAATGCTAGAAAAGATCATGATAAATGGACTGAGCATATTATTATGATC
>Ga0007761_11301376_pt1 | contig 8091 bp, 1 predicted proteins | sample LauGreFBDMM110SD_FD_61643 | JGI IMG/M metagenome (GOLD analysis project Ga0007761, IMG submission 61643) | Metatranscriptome of freshwater lake microbial communities from Lake Michigan, USA - Fa13.BD.MM110.SD (Metagenome Metatranscriptome) | ecosystem: Environmental > Aquatic > Freshwater > Lake ... | reverse complement strand
CTGTTATTATATATATTTTTTAATTTTTTCCCTAATAATAATATGTGGATTGATCTATATCACTATCAGAAGATTCGGACGTATTATCCTCTATCCTTACATGAGGTGGATATATAAAAGTTAAAGTAGGTGGAGATTGTATTGAATTTTCATTTCTTAAAGTCCAATTTTTAGGAGGGAAATATGGTTCACGAGAGCGATCATCAAAAGGAAAATGGTAGAAATCAATATCTTCTTTTGTTCCAGGACTCTTTCCATCTGGTGTTTTAGAAATAAACCAATTATAATCTCCCTTAGTCATTTTCACTTTGTACAATGTAAAATATGCAGGTTTACCCTGATATGTTCCCATCCGATAGTAAAATCCTGCATCACACATAATTTCTTTAAAGCGATACTCACCATTAACTTCCGGTACTCCTGCATTGGATACCACAATAATTGTCTCTCTTATAAGCTCCTCTTCAATTTCAGAAAAAACTGCACCTGGTCGAAGCTTAAACTTTCGTTTCATTGTATGGAGATATTCATCAGTCTGTGCTCTTAATTCTATAAACTTATAGAATCGAGGAATTGTGCAACAGGACTTTAGCCATTCAACGTACTTTCTACTAACTGTATTCTTATCATAATCATTGGCTCTACATTGACTGGGTTGATTACTTTCTTTGTAGTATATATTGAGAAGACCAAACTTATCATCATATAGAATTAGCCCTATTCTTTCATCAACTAAGGAATCATCGATATTAATCATATACTTAATCAACTCAATGTAATTAAGAGCACTCGAATGATCATAACTATAGTTGTAATCAGAGCTTGAATAGTAGTATAGCTGCATTAATGCCTGGCGCATAAGATAGGACGAGTCGTCCTTTTCATTGTAACATACTCTAGTTAAAACTGCCTTGGTAGCACCATCTGCTTGTTGCAGACCACTTTCATATAGAGAAATAGTTTTGAGTGATTCTCGACAGGTAGCACTTTTTTTCAAATCCGTATATAATTTTGATGATGGATCTTGCACATGTAAATTGGTTCTGGTCAAGTCATTTTTGAACCCGAATGCTTGGAGATCTCTCCAAACATCTCTTGGATTGGTGAAGGCAAGATCAGCATAATATTGTAGGAAGCCTGCTAGACTTAATCGTCCTTCTTGTTGTCGCTGGAACTTTTCAAGAATCATGCGAGCCTGTTGAATATTTATTTTTGAACCATTAGTTTTTTCTTTGTAGGCAACAATATCTTGGGCATCCATTCCAAGTCCATTATCAGTTTGTTCATTAAATATGATAGTGAATGCCTCTTTAGCCTCAGTCACCAACTCAACATTATCCCAATGTGTGCCCTCCGTAGTCAAAGGGACCTTTCTTATTTGAGGGACTCCTAATATAGCTGCTAAGGCTTCCAACACACAAGGCACTAAGGGATAGAAGTTCTCGATCTTCACTGATCGAGAGAAGGATTTGATGAAGGCTTCTTTGATAGCCTTAGGAGACTGTTCAGGCATAGCGAAGAAAGCAATTCTACAGATAACGCATTGTTTGACCATGGCATGATTAATACAAGGTATTCCAGCCAGCTCTCGAATCAATACAAATAATTCATCAGCAGTTCGAAGAAAATTATGAACACTCATCAACTTATCTGTTATAAGGATTCTCACCAAGCAATATAGTAAGGAAGGAGCATCTCCTCTTTCTATTAGTTCTGGGTTCTTGATATCAGAATTGAAAGAGTCTAAGGCATCAGCATTCGGTGGAGCAATAGCAGCTACTGCGTGAAAGAGCACTTGAACAAAGGTATGCCTTGCATTAGCATCAGTACAACAAAGTAGATATTCTTTTAACCAATTATTATTATCTGTATGCATTTCCATTAGAATACCCTTGATAAGTGACAGAGCAGTATCAGGATAGCTTTGAAATGTATCCCGAAGAGTGTTGATCCACAGTTGGATAGCTGCCCTCTCTCTACAATGCAATATTACATCTAGTAAGAAATGAATACCAAAATTTACAGTTTCATGAGGAATTTGAGGAAAGCTAGATAGAGACCATTGTAATAAGACATTAGTACCATTACTGTTAACATTAGGACTTAATAATGACAATAACGCACGAACAAAAACGTGTAGCTCACTATCAAGTAAATAACAGGATAGAGCGTGACGCATATTGGAATCGTTCACCTCGTGTAGAAAAGCCTCATTGCCATCGATTAGCTTTGATCCCGGAAGGTTTTTATCATTCTTTATTGTTAGACTCCTAATACTCTCATCCATTGATTTCATGTCATTCTCATATTGAGAAAGACTCTCATCCACTTTTCGAGTCTTCTTGTAAAATAAAATCAATGCATTGGAGGTTCGATCCTCTTCAACTCCTGTATAATTAGAATGAGCTGGTCCTCCGAAGCACTGAGCTGGAATTTGATCAAGATTAAAATTAGTAACATCTTCATCATCAAATTTGTACCACTTATCCTCACTTTCAGGATCACGAGAAAATGAATAGTAGTGACCTCCTTGAGCTACTCCAGAATGGACTAACACCCCTTGCAGGTCGTACTCATAGTCAGTCATATCAGGCTCTACTAACCCTGCGTTTTCATATTGAATATGAGAAGGCTTTGGACTGCTTTGTCCAGCATCCTCATTAGCTCTCTCTTTCTTCTTTTCCTCCCATTCCAAACCCTCTTTTGTATATTTGAACATATTCAATTTAGCATCGAATGGAAACTCCATCTTATTATTGAGTTTAACAGTTTCAAATGTTTGAAAATCCAAATCGAATCTTTTTAAATGGAGGACCATTAGATTTGGAAGCTTATTGATACAAGCACGTCTATTTGTTGTCTTTTTCTGTACACATACATCACATTGAATTTTATTTTCACCATCCATTAATTCATTTTGAACAAGCTCATCAAGAGAGTCGAATATCTTTTCCTTACCTCTAATCATGAATTCTAACTTTAAAAATGGTTCTACTCTTGAACCTTGCCAGTGACCACATTCTTCTTTCTTCGTACCATATATTTCACAATCTGTTGGTATTTTTTGATATAATGTTTGAGCACCAAAGCTTCGTTTCAAGATTATGTCATTCCATATATCAACTTTCGTATGAATACCCTTAGTTGCAATTTCAATTCTGTCTAATAATTGATCGTAGAATTCAGCAGCATCATTTTGTTGATAAACACTAAAATTCATGTTTAATGTTTTGCAAGCTTCAACAAGTGGACGGGGATCAAAATATCGACGTTTAGAATGTTTCATGAATGCAAAAGTTCTTTGCAATTGCTCAAGTACTCTGTAAGCATGTTCCTCACTATCTTTAATAGGTTCACTAGCCTCAGAAGGTGGAATTCTGACACGCCCTGTTTCTCTTTGATAACGTCCTTCCCTAATATTGAAAAATGCCTTTTCATTAAATTGCGAGTAAATCACTTCGTGTTTATTTGATGTACTATCATATGAGGTAATGGTTCCTTTTTTCCATGAGCCGTCTTGCCATTCAAATAGGGTATCGAAACCCACAATTTCTTCATTTGAACGATGCCATAAAGTAGAACGATGACATTCTAATAATGGTGCTCTTAATATTGCTTCTCTGAAAGGAACATTCATGAATAGCTGTTGCAGAAGAGAATTCATATAACAAGTGCATCCTTGGTTTTTAAGCCCAGAATGTGAAATATCAGCTTTTCTCATGTCATGCAATACTTGCAACCCCCATGAGTCTTTGATGTGCTGAGAAATATTCTGTGAAAGTCTGTTTATCATCGCTATTACCAATTGAAAACTGTCTGGAGATACAGAAACTAATGATAACAACACTTTAAAGGCAACTTGTTTAGTTTCTGTTGTATCACAAATAGGAGACTTATCCTCATGATCAGAAGGTATTGTAAAAAGAAAATCTGAAACCATAACTTCAACTAATTGAGATCCTAATAAAGTTGATTCAACAGCCTTATAATTGAGAACGATTAGCTTAGCAAGTAACTCCAAATAGCCATATAAAACACACTTTCCTCCTGGAATAGCTGATTTATTGCGAGGATATGCCATTAAGCGATTTGAAATAAGAGATGCTAATTCAGAATGGTCAATAGCATTTGGTTTCGAACTGAGTTCATCTAGAAGCTCATTTAATGCTCTAAACATTTCTGAGCACAATTCATCTTCGAATTCAATTTTATCGAGCTCTGCTAATAACCATTTAAAAACAATTGGTTGAGCCTTACCAACTTGAATAGCGAAATCACGTGCCATTTCTCTAACTTTCTTCAAGCCACTCTTTAAAACAGTTATAAGCAATGTTTTGGACTGTGGATTGCTAATAAGCTGACTAATTATTTCTGGAGATTTCAATAAATATGTTAGAGTGTGTAACGCATTATGAACAATATCTGATTGCTCAGAAGCAGCTGCATCACTAGCAATAGCTAAAAGCTTTTCTACTATCACACCAGAATTTTGTTGCATCAGTTTAACTAATTCACCAACCTCAGTCGTGTTGTTATCTATATCTTGGTTGTCAGATCCGAATAATAGGAAATGAATGACATGTAAACATGATGAATTCAAGCTCCGAATTATACATTTTGGTCCTTGAAAGTTACCTGTTAAGAAATTGAAAACACATAAAATTCCATCTGATGAAATAAGGGAATTCTTGCTATGAATAGCTCTAGTGATTGCATTTTCTGATCTGAACTCAGGAGCTGGTAGTAATATACTATCAACCATTTGTAATTTATATGCAGCATTAGCTAAAGAATCAGTTGAAAGTACTTTAGACCAGGAGATTGAATTGTCCGGCATAAGCTGCTTTTCAATTTGTGTTGATACTGCACTTTGAGAAGGTAACATCATTATTAGATCCCATATTTTTGATGAAATATTAACATCATTTACTCGTTCAGCTAAACTCAATAAACATTGAAAATCATCATCTTTTTTAATCATATCTGCAGGATTTAAGTGGAGATTGGAGTAACTTTCTTCACGAGAATCGCCGTAGTAATCGTCGTTTCTGTTTTGCCAATTAGAAATTTGATAAGAGAAACGCAGTAGACAATTATCATATGGACGGACTTGAAATAAACGAATATTATCATCAATTTTCTTTCCATTTTTTTCTATCATAGGCTTTATGACATTAACTTCCGATGAAAAACGAGATAATATTTTTTTCTTTAAGTCACCTATTGTATGCATTGGATGAATATCAATACTAACCGTTCCTTCACTACTTTTATCAACCTTAGTAATGTTATTTCGTGTATAATGATCATAATGTTGGAATAACTTTCTATGTTTGATGGTTATGACCTCTCTTGACATACAACCCATAGTTCCATGAGCTGGAGCTGATAAGCTTTTGCGGACTATTGCAACTAAAAGTTCTATGCATCGAGATACTGTTATAACCGAATGCTCAGGTGAATTAGCATTCATTTTTGCATTTTCTTCTTTCAAGTGTTCAAAAATTTTATTTGTCATTATTTCAAAGGCATCAGGTTGAATCCTTACTAACTCGTCATAAGAATATAGCAATAAATCTATAGATCGCTGTTGAGCAGTTTCTGTTGGCACACTCAAATAAATTCTCCAAAGGGTATCTAATCCTAGAATCTTAATAGGATCCAATTGAGCGATATTATGATGAATGCAACTGAAATATGCACTAAAGCATTCAAAAGCTTCATTTCCACTATTAGACCAATTGACAAAATCTTGACAAATTATATTTGAAAAAACATGATTCAATAATTGTGGATTGCCGAAGACTTCCAATTCTGAATCTTGAGCACCCCGTTTAAGAAAAACGAAAAACTCTTCCATTTCTTCATGACTATCTTTAAATTCTAGACAAAGAGTATCCATCATACCAGTTGTTATTTTCACATCACGACATATACCAAAGTACTGTCTAAGTAACTGCAAACGGTTACTAATTTGACAAGAGTACCATTTACTTGAGGCTTTTGATGTTGATTTCGATCTATTTAATTTCACAAATCTTTTTATTTCATCAATTAAAATTGATGAAAAAGAATCCTTATCTAATTGCTTTATGCCTTCTTGACCTATATGAGCAGCATTAATTAAGAATTGCATTGTTTGGATCACCCTTGCTGCTACTACCTCATTGACTTTAACACCAGTATTATAATCTTGAAGTAAACTTGTACATTCCTTAACACTTGTTAAAGCCATTTGATTACCCCCCTTTTGAACTAAGCATTTTGATAGTAATTCTTGGATAACACTACCATTCTTTAATGCTTCAAAGCCTGGATTTTTATAAACAGCCCATAATAAACTTAATAATTTTAAAGCAGCATCTTTTGCTGAAAAGTTAAAAATTACTCCTTCTGCTGAAAATTTTTCTACAAATTGAGAAACTTTTGCTAGACCACCTTGCTCATCTTGTTGAAGGGTTTCTAATGCGCAATCAATGAGTACATTGTATTGATGTTCTTTCAAATTTTGAGAAAGACCAACTAATAATGAGAAAAATTCATCAACAAGGGCATTATCATGACTCTGAACTGCTGCTCTCCATATCAAATGAATATCTTCATCCTTTAATGCACCACTTTCAGCCAAAAATAACATCAGCTTTAAACTACGATTAACAATTTCTGGATGTGCTGATTCCCCAAATAATTTTCCCAACAAAGAATTGTCCCGTACCCATAGAGGAAGTTTATAATATAAAAACATATCTTCTGTCATTCCATCGGGAATAACTGATTCTAGTCGTGATAATACAGGAGGTGGGTCACGACCAAAGTGACCATGCTTGCTGTTACTAACTATCCAACCCTTCAATGGAGGTTCTCTTTGCTCTTCAAATGATGGTTTATGTTGATAATAGTCTTTATCACTATTTGTACCTGGTTTATGTTGATCAGCATCCGAAATAAACCATAGCTTCTTTTTATCTTCTAATGTACATCTGAACATTGTAAGTAATGGTTCGTTGGAACTTGTAGGAACTTTTTGATACTTATAGTGGTCATTGAATTCTCCAACATACTTATAACGCCCATTTACAACTTCATTACCAGCACCTTGAATAAGAAAGCCTATTGCTCGTGGACGGTGACTAATTGCTTCTTTAACTATTTCACCGACTAATTCCCATCCATACAACTTTACGACAAAAGATGAGCTATTAACCAATTTGACAATATGTTCTAAGAGAAACAATTGATTCTCACTTAAAGTTTTTGTAGGATAGCGAGATATTTGTCCTGAAAAACTATAAATTATTTTTACTAACTGTTTCATCGGTTTTGTTCCTTCTTTCACTTGTTCGTCATTCAAAGATAATACCATTTCCATTGAATATCTAATATAAGTTTCAAAAATATTAAGATCTAAGCATTTAAAATCATAAAATGCTTCAAATGCAGAACATAAAATAGAATATAGACTTTCAGCTCCGATCCAACCAGTTGATGATTTTTTCAAGTATAAACATAACTTATTAAAACCTTTATAATCTGCAAACCTCTTAATTGCCAAGATTCGAACTTGAGGATAACCTTGAACTCCTGCCCAAGTATTTTTATACCCATTATAGAATAAACAATTTCGATCAAATATTTTTTCTAAAACTTTCAAATATTGACAATTATCAGGTAATAATTGGACAATGATATCGATTGCCATTTCACAACATCTTTCAATGTATTCTTTTTCATAAATATCTACTTTTGTCTGTTTTAAAAGTAAATCAATTATTTTTAAGAAATATTCATTTAAAAATGCTTGCGCTTCAGATGTTTTTGCTAGAGGAATACATTTCCCCAATGCGTCTTGAGCAACATTGTATGGTAAATTTTTATGTACTTCTAAATTTTTTCTCACATCATTAAAAAGCTTTACTGCTTCATTGAGATCATTAGCATTCATTTCCACAATATTAATTATTTAAAATTCTTCAAGCTATCAGAATATCAACATTAACTTTTTAACTTATAGTAATTCTTTAAATTATATATATTTCTAATTTAAATTAATTATAGTTTTATAGATTATATAAATCAATTATAAAAATAATA
>Ga0007761_10081704_pt1 | contig 8188 bp, 2 predicted proteins | sample LauGreFBDMM110SD_FD_61643 | JGI IMG/M metagenome (GOLD analysis project Ga0007761, IMG submission 61643) | Metatranscriptome of freshwater lake microbial communities from Lake Michigan, USA - Fa13.BD.MM110.SD (Metagenome Metatranscriptome) | ecosystem: Environmental > Aquatic > Freshwater > Lake ... | reverse complement strand
GGGGGATGCTCCCCTTGGGAGGTCTGGGTTTCATTAAAACTTTACCAGACTGGATCCTTCATTAATTACGTTTGAAGGGGAACTGCAGCGGGTAAGAGTAACCGGGATGAGACTGAGTCTCGCCGTGAACGGTCATATTTATATGTACGAACCTGTGGGAAGACCAACGTGCTTGTTGGGGTTAGAATTTACCTAAAATCCAGGATTCCTGAGCACCTGTGTTGCTCTAGCGTGATAATGCTATACGATAGTTAGCCGGCGAGACGGGACCCGAGAGTTCCCGCATGAGTGGATGTGTGACACGTGGAAAAGACACACACGGTTATTTGCCCCCACCGCGAGGTCGTTTGATGGGGAATAGTATCCTGGTTTCATGTGAAGTTTAACAACAGTTCAGATTTTCTCGAACACTTGTGGGGTGTAGGGAATCTGATTACCTCAGAAATGAAATGTACATGAGAATGTGGGTAGCCACCAGCCCATTTTCCACACGGTATGTGGACAGTACAGGGAATTAAGAGGTGTAAATCTTTGCGATAGTATCTAGACAAGTGGAATGAGGCCTGAGGACTTAGCAGTCAAGGGCACGAAACTGGGGTAGCAACCCAGACGGGACCCACGTGTCAACCAGGACTATTTTCCGGGGCGGAACTTTCAATGCCGCAGAAGAAGAACACTCAAAAAAAGAAGGGGGGGAAGAAAATGAACAAGAATAACACTGGAGTTGCAAAAGGCTCAGGTGCTTACTCAATGAAAGACATAGCTAGTATGGCGAAAGGAGCTGTCAAGCAGGCTTTAAGCAACAAAGCGACTCGGTCCATGTTGATTAATGGTGCAGGTGCAATCTCTGATCACTTCATACCTGGCTCACGGAACACAACCCAAGGCCTCGCGAAATTTTTGTTGAATAAAGTTTCTGGCACTGGTGACTACGCTTTAGGCGGGACGCCAGTTTCAAATTCATTATTTAAACAGAAACGAGATGGTTCTGGGTTAGCCGAGGGTAATGCATTATCAATTCCGAAGATGCACACATCAGGTAACTCCGTTCGAGTTTCTCATAGAGAATATGTCATGGATATTACAGCTCCAGCTAATGGAGCTTTGTTTAACCCAATGGTCTATACTGTTAATCCTGGGGATTCATCTATATTCCCATGGTTAAGTAGTTTGGCTATTTTGTTTGAACAATACAAATTCCATGGCTTAGTTTTCGAGTTTGTTTCAACAACCTCATCATATAATCAAACACCAGCAATGGGCTACGTGATGTTTGCAGCAACATATAATGTTTTGCAAGCACCATTTCAAAATGCTATTGAGCTAGAGAATTCCACAGATTCTGTCATGGCTCGACCAGATCATTGTATAATGTATGGAGTGGAATGTCAAACCCAATCTTTTAATTATTACAATGTTAAGAATAGCAGAAACGTAGTCATTGATCCTGCTACATACAACTTTGTAGATGTGACTCTAGCCACCCAGGGTCTTCCAACATCGTACACACCCGGATCAGTTATTGGTCAGTTGTGGATATCATTTGATGTTGAGTTAGTGCAACCGATTTATCAGTTACCAAAGATAGGAACCGTTTTATTAGCGGGGAATCCAGCCAACAATCAGGTTGGAAATTTCTTAGGTCCTTTTGAATCAAACATTGGCTCAGCACCAACCCAGTTGAATTTTAATGGGCGTTTTACCCCATTGTCTTTAAATGGCAATAGTAAACCTTTGTTTTCTACATTGTCATATAATGATGGTGGCGGCACAAGACAAACCCGTTTGGTTGTGAACATGGCAAATTTGGAATTAGGTAATGGCGTTTTAGTTCAGTTGACTGTTAATGGTGTTATAGCCGGAAACAGTTCAACTACATTAGTTTCCGGTACACCTTCAGGATCTCTTGGAGTTGTCCAAACTTTAAGAACTAACCCCGCTATAGCCATTTCTGGACTTGTTAATTGTGTAGCTTCAGCATATGATCCATTCACTTCTACAATTCCAGTCAACTTGAATCAACAAACACATCAATCAGCATGCTCAACAACCTTGAGCCCAAATATAACAGTCGTTGTTCAGTCTTCCACTTTTGCAAGCAACGGCCGTTTATCATACACATTTACCTTCTATGTAACAGCAACGGGTCCATCCCCAGCTTTTATTATAGATCCTGGCAATGCTTATTCTGCCAATAATGTCATGACCATTGGTGCTTCTGGTTATACCACTCAGTTGAATATGACATTGATTCGGGACACCACAGCCTCAGGAACACCTGTATTTGTTCCTTTGTCGATACCTGTGGGTGTTGTCCCTGTAGCAACAACTGTGAATCAATTACCTTCGATGTCAATGGGTAGATCAGCTACCGTTGAACGTTACCAGGTTGACCTGGAGCATCACAACGAGCGAGAGTTGCTTATAGCTCTTGCCACTAAGCATGGTCTTCTCTTAGATCCATCACAAGAACAAGCTCGGATTTTTACAACCACTGAGCCTGACATAGTTATGGATTCATCGGAGGATGAATTTGATCAGGTCTTACCCAGACGGGCACCTGGACTGTCTAGAAGTTTGTCTTTTAGTGGTCCAGCTGGGAAAATCTGATTGAAATGATGAAGCGGAACCCATCCGCTAGATAAATATGGGAAAACCCGTCTTAAAAGTGTACGTAGACTTTAATGTCCTCATATGAGGTACCTAGGCTCGCAACACCTAGGTGATTTCTACGTCGAGATAAACGTCTAACAGCACAAGTGTTAGTGAGTCCCTGATTTCATCACGTGAAGTTCTTCGGAACGAAAGTGGATTCAGCCAATTTATTTAGATTAGATATCTTTCATAGCAGTAAACTTCAGCTTCGAAACCTGATTTTAACGACCGTTTGGGTCACCCTATCGACCAATCATGAAAGTACGACATAAGTATACACGATATGGGGTTTGTAGTGAGGATAAGGGAATTGTGCCTTGTGCACTAGAAAGCATTGGGGGTACCCTGGCTAGCAGCAAAAGTTCTGCTGGACTCGAAAGAGAACAGGATCGACCATGCATTTTAGAGGATTCCATTAACTTTGAGCAACAAACAGATCTCCCGGGGGAGAGTGGTTATAGCCACGAACCTATTTCAGAAACTTGCCACGCCAAGGCTGACTTAGGATTACAGTCTAACTGTGAAACCTCAGATAGGATGCAAAATGAAAGAGGAATCTTCATTAAATTAGAAGAGGGTCATGAGCTTATCTCATTACCTTCGTTTGCCAGATACAATGCCCTGGGTGGTTCATTAAGTCCCCTTGAATTCCCAGATTATTTCGAATTATGCACAATGCTATCTAGCGTGGAACTTGATAGTGTTGTTGTTGATTCGATTAAGGACAATTTTGACATGGTTGTCCCATTGTATGAGTGCTATTTTGTATATAGAGTTAATTATCCATTTCCAGGAGAACACGTAGTTTCATATCGTTTTTTCCAGGAATTTAGGTGTAGAAGTAGTAGTATTGTAGGTGTATTAGATTTTAAAAGTGTGGGTGTCAGAGCAGTCACACTTAATACATATATGTATAGATATATTACATTGATGAATTCATTAAACGCGCTTTTGAATCATGATGGGAAAGGTCCAGATGTACCAAACACCTTTTTCCAGAGGAAGATTCGTGACCAATTGTACCAGTTTTGTATGGGTTGTAAGGATGCACAGCATTTGGTAATTGACACCGTATTGAGGGAAGCGTATTGGATGGGTTTAATATTGTATGATATCAAATTTTGTCTTTTTTTGAACAAGTTGAAAAGAGAACATCGCGAGAGGTGCTTTACAGTTCTATCCACAGGGTTGTTCAGGCATTTAACTGAGGTTTTCAAGGGTGATTTTCAAATGTTGACAATGGATTTTAAAGAAGTTTTACGCGAGTTTAACCTTGTTTTTTACCCATTTTTAACAGAGGTTGCCTATATTGAAGACGGAATGATCGCCGAGTTTAGTGAAGCTTTGTTAGCCCTTATTGAGCTGATTTTAGATGCCATGCATTTGCGCATTTTTGGCGACATAATTGAAAGAATGTATATATTTTTGATTACATTACCGGATTTTAGTCGCACAGAATGTAAGAGTATAGGTGAGTATGTTGATTGCGATGAGGACTTACCTGTCGTTTTGTATCGTGCTCATTTTCTGAAACTTAGCTTTGACTGCAACTCATTTATTGTCACCTCATCTTTGAACGGTAGTCACGGTGAAGTAACAGAAACCGATGATTTATGGGAAGAGATGTTTGGGGACATATTTGAGATGTCTCTGGCAGTTTGGTTTTGGGTAGCAACTATGGTTCATTGGTATTGGATGGATTTCGGATATCCACTGGCCATTGCTTCAGTTTCAATTTTGTCAATTTATACGTTGTTACAGTTTACATCTTTTTTAGTTAGTCTTATTTATGTATCAGTTCGTCCGGTCTGTAATGTTGCGATTCAGACTGGACGTGTGGTTTCACCCGCATTGATGCGTGTCACAACAGAGATCTCATGCCAAACGAGAGGAGTCGCTAGTCTGGGGTTTGCATGGCTGAGATTTATTGTGTGGTGGGTAACTTTGACCACATTCGTAATTGGATCAACATCGCTTGTGATATTTGTTAGTCTTTTTATATATAATTTTTATTTGTTCTTGAAACCTAATATATTATTCACGTATCTTACCCCCTTCTTCCATTTGTTGCAAATTGAGATTACTTTTTTGTCTGGTGTTTATTCCACTATTTACCATTATTTAGGTATTTCATGTAGGATGTATTTGTTGATATTGATTTTTCGTTGGATTCTTTACCCTTTTGCTATTTATTTTTATGCAACCATTTTCATGACGTCTATGGTAACTGCCATGACACAGATAGCTTTTGTTGGGAATTTACTTCGAATTCAATATATAACTTCAACCTTCCGTGAGAAAGTAGTGTTTTTTGGTGGAATGCTCTTGTATATGTTGTACGAAACTCTTCAGAATGTTGATGATGGTTTTTTGACCGGTGAGGTGTGTTCACCGTTCACTGGCTTTCTCAGCGTTTTGTATAGAATCGTTATCCCTAAGACTGAATATATGTTCCCTCGGAGTCACACTCGTGGAGTCCGTGCTGGAAAATTTAATTCAAAACGTATTCGTGCAGTTGAGGGTAGGTACGGTACATGTCAAGGAATTCAGACATTTGCAGAGCGGGAGCACGGTAAGATAAGTAAATCTTGTCCATATGCTTGGAGAAGTGGATCTTTTGTTCCTTCTGATTGTATTAACACTAGTTGTCCATATAATCATGAAGGAGTGAATCAAGACGTGTGTGTAAATTTTTTAAGGAATTGTTGTCATGCCCGTCATTGTGGTTGGTTACATGTAAAGGAACCAATCGAGGAGATAGAGGGAAATGAAGAAGTGAAAGAAAATAAGGTTGAGGAAGAAGTGAGGCATGAGGTCATATTTAATTTTTATTATTTAAGATGTCAGGAAGAGTCAGTCTATATTGATGGTACTGGTAGAGAGTACAACCCTCCTGAGGGTTTCTCTCATCCCGTTATTCAAGATCCTTTTCTATCTGGAAGGAGGACGTCTAAGAACCCTGGCTTTGGTAAGTATTATTATGTTAATGACGATTCTACTTACAGTGATTCATTTCTGGAAGTTACTGAGATTCCAAGTTTTCAACTAGGAACTGTGTATTATCCAAAACAAGAAATCGTGTATGTTAGACCATGGCTTGAATCTTTGATTAGGGAGTTTGGTAACATTGGGTTTGACTCAAAAAGTCAAAATGCTGTTTTAACCTATCTTGATAAGAAAACGGGTGGAACTAGCTTAGATTTTTTGAAGACATGCACCCAGGTAGCATTTCTGTATCGGCAGGCAACTGTTTATCCAGGTATTGCTCCATCGTTGCCAAATATTCTACGAAACGTTATTCAGAACAAATTGAACGTATTGAGTATGAGTGAGGTGGGTTTGTTGCCTTATGTTAATACTTTTAACAAGGTATTGTCATATAAGTTCAATGGTTTGTTTCACTTGCACTCTAAGAAGGGTTTTTCGTTTAGATTGGAAAATGGAAAATCTTTTAAGGGGATTGATCTCTGTGATATTGGTGATGGAATTGAGATTGACAAGTATCCAAAGTTTAAAACAACAACTACTACGGCAAAGACTCGTCCTTTTTTCTGTATGTTTGTTGGTTACAAACCTTGGGTTTACTATGCCCGCACTGGTAATACTGCTGTTTCGGCATTACCCAGGTTGTTAGCAGCCCGGGATGATGAGGAGGATTACAATGAGGGACAAGCTACTGTCATATCTCTTCCATACATATCTACCTTTGGTTGTATGTCTGATTTATTAGAATTGTGCGAAGGTAATTTAACTGTTCGAAGGTGTGATGTTGAGAGTGATTCGGAAGAGATGGTTGAACATCATCTTGACGAATTGTATGGCAGATTTGATGGGACCCAATCACCAATGGGATTCCCATTGAGGGATACAGGGACATCTACCTATATTGTTGAGTACCAGAACACAAACACCAAGGCTACGATTAGAAGCACCGAGAAAGTTGATGGGCATGTTTTAATTCCATTAGATTGGGTTCAAGAATTTGTTTTGACTTTGACCAGCCTCCCTAGGCTTATTTTGTGTTGGTTAGCTTTGTCTTATTATTTTATAACGTTTTTATCTGGAAAGTATTTTGAGTTTTTTGAAATTTGTTACACCAATATTTTTGGTTATCTTGACACCAACACTTTTTTGACTGCGCAAGCACAGCTCCCAACTCCAAAGAGAGCTTTGTATACTGTGTGGACCGAGGAGTTTAAAGTTTTATGGAGTTTGTTTTTTGGAAATTTTATAACTCAATTAAAAGTGAAGGACGAGGTTGCTAAACATAATGGTTATCCTCGATTGTTTGGATCATTGGATGGAGCAGTATTGGCTGGTCGAGGTGTTGCAGATTTGTCAAAATTGTTGTTCTCTGGTTTTAGTCTTCTACCTTCAATAGTAATTGCAGGATTTAGATATGAGTTTTGTGATTGTCAAGAGAGATCAGCCAGTGACACCTTTTTTAATAGGTTGTTCATGAACGACAGAACTTCTTTTTATTTTTATTCAGATGATAGTGTATTTAAGTTTGTGATTGATGGGCAAGTCTACGTTTTTGAGACCGATATTAGCAAGTGCGACATGAGTAATCGGTTGTCCATTTTTTATTACACATACATTATTATACGTTCTATATTTGGTAAGACAGTCGCAGACAATATTGTGCGACAAGCCCATTCCATGGCTAGATTGGTAAACCCAAGTAATAAGGAAGAGTTTGTAAATTTAATGCCACACTTTTTCTTTGAGTATTCTGGCTTAATAATTACAACCCTTCTCAATAACGTTGCATCAATGTTTATTGCAATGAGTATTTTCGCTTATTATTCAAATACTAAGTTTGATGGAATAAATGTTCCATCAGAAAAAATCGTTGAAGCATTGACCAATTGTATTGAGCAGGGTGCTAAGAATATTGGGTACAAATTATCTATTAAATATTGCGCTTCCCCATCCGATGCAACCTTTTTGAAGAGAATATCGGATGGGAAAGTGTCTACTGTTTGTTTGGGGGTTTTATTACGAACATTCGGTACCATGGAAGAATATACCCCACAGGTGTTAGGTTTGACCCGTTTGCAGTTCGATTCGCTCACTGATAGTGAGCGATTCGAAGTGTATGGTAGACAACGGGTCGAGGGGTTGAAGAATGAACCAGGAAATTTCATTTTAGATGCTTTGAGGAAACGTTTTATGGCTGCTGGTGCGCCTGATAGTTTTGATAATTCTGTCTTGAAGGGACGGTATCCTCTTGTTGAAGATGTTGACTGGTACATGCTGGTTGAAATGATTGAGAATCTCAAAGTGGGTGACATTGTCAGCTGCAACGCTACAAAGGAGATTTTCAGTGTAGACTATGGTGTTGAGGATGACGAGTAGATCCACCATAGCACTCTTTTGGGAGAGTATATCCCAAATCATTTGGACTTGGTAGTCCAAAACACCGACTTGACTGGTTGTCAAGGCTCTTCTGATATAGGAGTAGGTGGCCACACTGATGTGATGTGTGTGTGGTAGGTAGATGATGTGATTCTACCGGGTTCGATTCCCC
>Ga0007761_10060116_pt1 | contig 8220 bp, 7 predicted proteins | sample LauGreFBDMM110SD_FD_61643 | JGI IMG/M metagenome (GOLD analysis project Ga0007761, IMG submission 61643) | Metatranscriptome of freshwater lake microbial communities from Lake Michigan, USA - Fa13.BD.MM110.SD (Metagenome Metatranscriptome) | ecosystem: Environmental > Aquatic > Freshwater > Lake ... | reverse complement strand
AAACTGTATTAAATTATTTCGAATGGGTACAACATTCATACAAAAACAAACATACCAAATTAAACTTAACTGAGTAAAATTTAATATATTAACAAATCATGATGAAAAAAGACTAAAACGAATTTAAATACGATAACTTATTTTCCAAATTAAAAATAAATTACCCAGGGTAATTCAATTTGTACTATCTGATGATAACGAGTCCATCACCATAAGATGTTTTTTATGGAATAATTGAATAGTACGCAATGGAAGCTGGCGAGACTAATTATAAAAAATTTGACACATACACAAGAAAAGATTTTGGTCCAGAAGGATAGATGGCTTTAGATGTATAATCGTTAAGAGAAAAATTTTTTAATTTAATGAAGATGTAAACAAAAGAATTACTATTTAAAGGTATATATGAAGGTATTCTTTTGAACATAGATTATGAATAATTAAAAAAGCTCAACAATTTAAATAAACAAGATTATTCATTATTAAAAAATATGCCATTGGCTAAAGCATTATAAAATTTTGATATTTTCATATATCTTCCACTAATATAATCATTTTTTTATTCTAAACCAGCAACTACTTTTAAAGATCAATATGTTTTATATGTCATAAAACATTAATTATAACATAAACAAGAGAACTAGATAAATTAATTTATGTCATATAACTTTATTAATTCATAATATTTTAGGGATAACGTTTGGATGAGTATATCCACAGAAGCAAGTCGAACATGGGCATGCGATAATAATAGAGAATAATAAGTATTTTGCGCCGCATTGATTTCTAAATCATATCGCCCACTCTCTATGAAAACAAAATATTTAGAACGGGTATTATCATACTAAGTAGAAAGATAAGTAAGAACAGGCGTTTGGATAAAAATTGAAGAAATAATAAAGGAATGCATATAACGTAAGATTAAGTCTAAATAAATTTTTAAGAACTAAGATTAATTCGGAATAAATATTAAAAAATTGCCGAAAGATTACACTCAAACTTTTTAACAAATATATACATATAATCCAACATAAACTATCATATGTTGTAGTGAAATAATAAAATAAATTATAAAAAAGAAAAAAGTATAAAAAAATAAATAAAAGAAACGTCTTATAATGAGAAGTAATTCTATAAATAAAATTCCAACCTAAAAACCGTAATCAACTACAGTGAAATCATAATCATTAAATAAGCCAAAATAACAAAATAATACGACAATAAGTTTAAATGAATATACCAATGGTGAGCAATTATACATTAAACCAAATATAGACAAAATTAGATCTTTAAAGAAACATATTCCCCAGCCGAGAACAGAAGTATCCTAAGATAAATTATATGTAGTGCAATTAGACAATGTTGAGTGTGTAAATACGAAGAAGCAATATGCATATCATGCTCCTGAAAATGGGCTTTGTTTTCCCATTTCAATATTGTTGTCAATATCATACGGAGTAACATTACGATAATATTTCAAAGTACTACAATTATCAGATTAATAGATAATATTTTTTAGAAAATGGTTTTGGCATATTGCAACCTAAAATTTGAGTAATGTAAATGCAGAGTCATTTTATGGCGCAACTATGGAACAGTAATTATAAATGGTAGCATATATGGAAGATTTGATTAAATTGATAGATGCTAAAGGATTCTCTCTTAGTTAATTGAGAGGATTTTTGAAAAAAACATTTCCTTAATAGTAGTTAGCAGTCCATAGAGATTTTGTAATCGGTAAGAAAACTGTATAATGTGCAATAGGTGAATCTCATATGCTATATACTCCAAATTCCCGAATATCAGTTGATTAGGGATATTTGCCTAAAAAACTCGCAATTCGTGAAGTAGAGGATATAATTGATTAATTCAACAACATCATAGGATGTTTAAGAGCCAGGATATAAGGATTCTCATTGGATTTATCTATGGATGCTTATTCATTTAGAAAAGAATCTAGGAAAATAAAGGATCAAGAAACTACTATATTGATTTATAATCCTTCTGGTATTGGTAGTAATTGTGGAAACATAATATATCAAACACTAAGAGGATAAATGACATTAGACTCACATTTATGGGAATTATATGCAAAACCTATAACATAAATTGGACAAGAAATTATTGAATTAGACAAACCTTTTGATATTATAAACATGCATGCATTAACAGGAATAATTAACGTACATGTATTAATGATGACTTTATAGGAATTTTATAAGACTAACCCTTAATATGGTATATATGTTTTGGTGCCATATGTAAAACCTGGGTTTATAAGCCACTATAATTTAGTTATAGTAGGGGATATTAATTTTGATGAGTTGTTACAATTTCCAGTTGAAAAAGACGAAACAAATGTAGAATAGAATTAAGATAAAGATCCTTTTTATGAAACAGTGTTATATGAAAAATCAGATATTAATAAGGGTAATAAGAATTAATAAAGTAAATATATTATAAAATAATAATAATAACTAAGCGAATAATAGACTTCAACAAATATGATATAAGAAAAGCTTAATAATAAGACCAATGAGACACAAGAGCCAGCCGCAGAAATAAAATAAGATAAATTACCATAATAAGAATAGATAATTGACAGCTAAACTAAATAAAAAAAGTCAAAATTGAGTTTCAAATTATTAGACTCTAGCAAAGATTCCATAAGATCAGATGGTAAAACTTCTAATAGTATATCCTTAATTAATTTAGAAGAGAGAATGAAATAGTGTTTATAAAAATCTAGACTCCTTACACAAAGAAAAACATCGATAATAGAAAAAGTGAACGACAAATCTATATGTGAAGAAATAGATATTACATAACTAGGAAATTTAAATAATAATTAAAATATCTTGGATTTAACAACACATTCTAGTATATAACCTGACATAGAAAGACCCTGGAATAAAGCTGCCGTAAAGAAATTAATTGAATAGGCTTGTGGTGGAGGAGGTAAACAACCAGATAGCAGTTCATCTGATGATTCTGATAAATGGAAACAAAAGTAAAACAGTAACAGTCGAAAAAAGAAAATAAAGTAAAACGTTGCCAAAAAATAAACAATCGTACCATTTGATTAGAGCGATGATTTTTCTTAAAACAAAAAATCAAAGAAAAAGGTCACGTTTTAGAACGGCGAGTAATACCTAGAGCATAAATATTTTACAGAAACAAAAGAATCAATAGAAAATGCTGCTAGAAATAAGAAAATGTTTGAAAATATCAGTAGCGAACTTAGAAATTTAGATTCAGTATAATTGTAAGCTTTAGTTGTATGCATGAGCCATTTTGAGCACGATACAGACGATCCTGAGATGTTTTCACAGGTTGATAAAATAAAAGTAGTATAAGCTCTTAGTTCAAAACATATTGACGATGATGAAAATGACACTATTTAAAAAATATATGCCATGTCGTAGACCTACAGATAATAGTTAGCTACAGAATAGTAATGTAAATCATATGGAATTCTTATGAAATCATTTGGATTGAAAGTAGAAACTTTAAGTAATGTTAAACCAATTTTTATCCCACCTTTCAAACCCAATAAGGTAACACATCATAAAAATGCAAAGCAAATTTTTAACAATCATCCTTCAAAGTAATAATGCTTAGCAGTATCTGATTGCAAAGTATTTTTGGATATATATATTTAAGAGGGATGGATCGTGTAAAATACAAGAGAATTTATAGAAGATATGTTAAGTGTTACTTGTATAGTTTTTGATGATTCCTTTTTATAATAACATGTGCAATACGCTTTAAGAATGAGAGATTATAATAATATTGACATAATATGGCAAACTATAACAACAGCACCAGGAATACACTCAAATACCCGAACATCAGTTTATAAGCCTAATCAAATAATAATTCATTAAAACGATAATATGACCACTAGATTTATGAATGATAAACAACAGAGTACATCATTAACTTATCCAACTGTTAAGTGCACAGATATCAAACACTGCTTAGTCGGTAATTATGTAGATTTCCAACCATTTCGTATACTCAAAGAAATTCATGTAGATATGTGCTATGAAAGAAGTTACTGCCAGTTTAAAATTTTTATGTAAAATTCAACCATCAATGTTAAGCCAACGCCTTTGTAAGTTTTAATACATCCCTTAATTTGTTCTGAGGGGGTGTAATTATTACCTATATAGGTAGAGATGTTAACATCTAATACAGTTATGGAATATTTACATTTAAGAAATGGATAACATGCCAGTATATAATAAAAATGCACTATAGATTTCCCAATTTTAGGAGAGGTGACCGATTAAGCTATGCAAAACTTAGCAGTGTATAATGCGATATAAAAATATAGAAAAGAACCAAATCAAGATACACGTGATGAAGCTTTAAGGACATTTACTATAGTATTCACGGCAAATTTAGATAATGTGTCAATGTCTCATATGATAACTCCAACAATTATTGAGTAAATATTCGACATGAAATCACACCTGGCTTTAGAGAAGTCCATTATCAATGAGAAAAATTACAAGTTAATGATATTGTTGTAGTCCAATTAGATTTAAGACATAAAAATTGCTGATGATGTTCATATAATGTTTATTTAAGCAGCTGTATTCATGTTTATGGGTGAAAGATTGAATTCATTTATCGCATATATTTAAGCGTATTATTATTAAACTACTGATACTATAAAAAAATTTTTGAAAGATACTTTCACCTCATCATCCAAACAAGATTAATATGGTTTGTTTTGGTAAACTTATGATTAGAAATCATTTTAGTAAAAACTGGTAACAAGTATAACCGATAAATCAGATCATTTAATTAAAGTGAAAGGAATAAGCCATATAATAGATAATTCATATAATTTAAATATATCCATGCAACAAATATCATAAAAGCAACAAATGATGACAGATAAGATAATACAAATGGGATTAAATGGAGAACATAAAGACAAGTTTTCAATAACCGATTTTAAAGAAAATTATGGAAGATAGTAGAATAAACAAACTGCCGAGAATAATGGTATTTAATATTATCCATCTAGTAAGTCATAACCAAAAATGATGACTTTGAGTAATTAACACTTATTATTTTCTGCATTATGCCGAGCTACTAATTTGTTCCATATGTTTGATAAAAAAGTTATGAGAGAGTATAAATTGAGAAACAAATTGTAAAGGTAATTGATAGTTAATACAATTAAAAAGAATTTAAAATGGATATCGATAGAAGATTATTTGGATACTGTAGACTCAAAGAAAAGAGAATTATATAAGAATGGATTTAAATGGTTTAAGAAAAATGGACGTATAAGAACATAGTTATAATGCAATCAAAAAGCAGAAGAAACTTTATATGGTGATTCTTGCAAACCAAGAGGCGTGTTTTGTCCTTCCCCGGAATTTTTAGCTATATCAACGTACTACAATAAACTTATATTAGATACGTTATTAGGTTTATAAACAGAAGGATTTGGGGTGGGAATGGATGGCAACGATGTATCTGATTTTATAAAATAGTCATATAAAAAATACCCGGATCCATGTTAAATAACATTCGATAACAGCAACCACGATTCACATTAAAATAAAGATTTAATTGAAACTAATGATAATTATATATTAAATTAAACATTCTCAGATATATTTAAGCATGAAGATTTTACCGAATTTGAAATGTAAGAAATCAAAAAAGCTTTAAGCAATGTAAAAGTCACCTATTATTGCCAATCATTGGATCCTACCGATAAAAAATAAATTATCATGAGAGGAACAATAATAGGAGGTGTACAATCAGGACAACCTCATAGAACTACTTTAGGAAATACCATTAGAGTTATTTCGTTTATGAAGTATATTAGATCAAGGTATAATCTTAAATTTGATTTTCTGGTAGTTGGAGATGATGTTCTAGTTATAACAGACGTGCAGTGCGTTAATAGCATAAGGCAAGCACTGTTGACTATATATATCGATGCTGATAAGCCTGGATTTGATTAGTTTGAATATGAAAAACATGGTTTAGGTATCCTGATGAGAGACTTTAGAGTTTCACGGTAAATTGGATCATTTTTATCTAAATTGATTATTGTTCATAATAATGAAATTACTATAATGAGAGACCCCTATCGAGCATGTTTATCGGCAAATGTTTCCGCTAAAATGAATTCCAAAATAAAGAAGAAAGATAGAATTACCTGGGCAGAGTTTAACACTTGCGTCACAATATAATTGATGGAATAATCTAAAGACAATATCATAATAAACAAAATCATAGAAAACCGTTTAAATACTATACCACATGCAGATCGAGTCAAAGCTTTAAAGAAATTACATTTATTTTAAGAATACCATAAAGTCCACTGTTTTCATAATGAAATAAACGGGTCATTATTGATTAATTATTTCAATATAGGGATCCAAATTGCTATGTAAGACCCTAGATACTTCCCAATTGGATTTGCAGAAAGCATAAAATAGGAATATTATTTACCATATCAAACAAATAAATAGGATTAAAAATTGTCTGTGTAATATAAAAAATAAATGAAATAATAGATAAAAGTTCGTGGTATATAAATTTAAAATAAAGAAGAACCAAACAAAATAAAAAAATAATAAATAAATTAAACTGGGATATTAAATACCCAAATGAAAATCTTAAAATTAAACAAAATTAAATAAATAACGAAAAAATATAACAAAAATAATGAAAATATAAATAAGAGAGATTAGATTAATTATCTTTCAATCATAAAATCAAATTAATCAAATCAAAATTAATTTAGTGAAAATAAAAAATAATAATAACATATGAATAATAAAGAGAAATAATAAATTGAAAATAAAATAATTAAAGAATCAAAAAAGAAGATAGTTAAAGATTTGAAGTTGACTAAAAGAAATAAGCCAATAAAATCTGGAAAAATATATGTATAGCATCCCAAATAATCATATAGGAAAAAAGAACGATATTAAAAAGCTGCTACAAATGGGACCAATTTTGATTACCAGAAAGTATTAGACAAACAAAAAATTGTATCTCCATATGTAAAAATGGTATTAGATCCTTTTAATAGTCCTCCGGTAAAAGGACCTAGTGAATTCGGTGTTAACACCTCATTAGCAGAAAAGAAGTCTATTTATAATGTTGCACCCAATATAGGAGCTGTACTACCAGGAGAAATGTTTATTACTTTTTACCCTTAAAATGTCTTTTCACAAGGTACTGATTATCTAGCCTCATAGTATAATTTTTATTAGTTTTCAGACCCTAAAAATAATCCCATTACTGCTGCGAGAACAATTCTAGCTAGTTTTATGTAAGGATTAGGAGGAACTTCGACGTCTACATCAACATGGGTCTCAGCAAGGTTATTGCGTTTCGCATTACGAATATACCCTGATGGATCTAACTTCTCAAGATAAGGAATGCTGCAAATTTGCAGAGTCTCAGGTAAGACATTAGCAGCCACATCAGGATTGGATTAAATCGGATTCACATTTCCAGACTCTACATAAATTATGCAATATCCATCAGGTGTAGAATACAATTTGTCTTCTTTACCAGATAAAGGGTACTATGAATATATATGGGTACCACTTGATGCATAAGATTATATGTTTGCTCCAAATTCAAAATAAGATCCCTCAGTATCTGCTACGATGGTCTATAGAAATCCTATACATATATATGCTTATGGATGTTCAGCTGCAGACAAATTTTAGATAGAAGTAGTTGAAACTTGGGAATATGTGCCTACATTTTAATTCAAGCCATTTGCTCCAAATATAAGAGGAACTGCATAAGATTAAGATAAACAACAATTACAAAATGTTATGTCATAAACTTCCCCTGACAAAGTCTATAATGGCTCTTTAGGAAAAACTTTAAAATCCGTGGGAAGAGTCGCAGCTTCTGCAATGATGGGATCATCAGGAAAAATGGCAGTCGCAGGGTAACTCTTAAATATGGGACTAGATGTTTTCTGACCTTAAGGTCATGATTGATTCTTGATGGTAGAAATCCATTTCAAAACAGAGGAGTCTAACTCAATTCCCCCGGTAAATTCCGGGGGTTGGCTGGAGCGCGGGCCAACAAGTATCTCGTTAAATGCCCTTGATTATTTAATATCATTGTATGATGGTAAGATTATATCTTAGTTTTGTTCTAAAACCGTACTTGATCGTATGCCATCACCTATTTATAGGGGGTAGATCAGCT
>Ga0007761_10100273_pt1 | contig 8374 bp, 1 predicted proteins | sample LauGreFBDMM110SD_FD_61643 | JGI IMG/M metagenome (GOLD analysis project Ga0007761, IMG submission 61643) | Metatranscriptome of freshwater lake microbial communities from Lake Michigan, USA - Fa13.BD.MM110.SD (Metagenome Metatranscriptome) | ecosystem: Environmental > Aquatic > Freshwater > Lake ... | reverse complement strand
CTTTATTTTAGTTTAGATTCAACGATAGTAAACTACCACTTCTATCTAAATTGTATGTTATTAGTTTTTAGTAATACGACCAACGTGTACTAATTTATCGTTGTTAACTACTTGGATAGTATACATTCCAGCAGTTAATTCAGCTAAACTAATGTTGATTGTGTTTAATCCTTCAAACGATACTGATTGAGTTTGTTTAACCACACGTCCACTCATATCCATTACTTTAATTGAAGTTGTTGATTGATTATCGCTTAATAATTCAATGTTTAACTCATTTGAAGTAGGATTAGGATACATTTTAACTTCGTGAACAGCACCTTCTGGGTATTCAACAAAAGCTGGAGCTTTAGACATTGCACCTGTATTGAAAGTGATTAAAGCACTAGAAGTTGTAAATTGATGAGTAGCTGCACAATATCCTCTTAAAAACGCTTCATATGTTGTATTAGACACTAAACCTCCCATATGACGTGGATTTGAAGTTCCATTGTAGTTTAAGTAAGCAGCTGAAGAACCAGCAACACGTACACTTACTACATATGTTGTAGGTCCTGTGCTGTTTGTCCAAGATACAGTTGCAGTAGATCCTGTTGAAGAAACAAATGCGAAGTTTGTTGGAGCTGAACATGTTGGAGCTGATACAGTAGTGAATGTTGCAGTTGGAGTAAATGCACCATATGAATTATTTGTTTGGCAGAAACTTGCAACTTGTGCTTCGTAGTTTGTACCTGAAGTTAAACCTCCAATTACTTTTGAAATGTTGTTACCAACACCACAGTTTTGCCATGTAGTAGCACCTACTACTCTTAAACGTAACAAATAAGAAGTTGTTGGAGCTCCCATTGCAGTCCAGCTGAAATTAGCAGAAGTTGCAGTTACAGCAGAAACATTTAAAGTAGAAGGAGAAGTACAAACAACTGTTGGAGCAGGTGTTGTGAATGTACCTAAAGTACCCCATAAACCTGAAGCACTACCAGAACATCTTACTTTTCCTTGGAATTCATAAGCAGTTGATGATAATAAACCATTTAATACTCTAGATAAAGTAGTTGTTGCAAAGCTAGACCATGTAGTAGCACCTACTTGACGGAAACGGATATCATAAGATACAGCACCTACAACCGGAGTCCAAGATAATGCAACTTTGTATGTGTTATTAGAAACAACCGGAACCATAGTACCTACAGTTATAGTACTCATATTTAAAGCACAAGCAGCATTTGTGTAAAGATAGTAAACACCATTTAAATTAGGTACGTTACCAGTAATTTCATAACGACCCAACGCTGAATTATAAGTAGCAGTAGTAGGAATTGCAACAACAGTACCTGTTAAACCACCAATTACTTGTGCAATTTTAACGTTTGTAGCATTCATTTGTAATAAAGTACCTGCATTTGCATTGTATGTATTGAAATCACCTTGGTTAGCATATAAAGTTACACTTCCTGCTTCACCATTCGCAGCACTGATGTTAAAGCTACGTCTAGCATAAAGTTGACCATTAATAGTTGAAATTGTATTAGATGCAGCAACTACTAAACCAACTGTTACAGCACCAGCACCAACTCCAGAAGGACCGTCAGTTACTGTAGCGATGTAACCACAAGATGCATCGTTTGCTAAAGCAGAATTGTTGTTTAATGTGATTGAAGCTGAAGAAGAACCAGTTACTGAAGAACCAGCACTTGTTAATGCCATATCACCACCATTGATTGTTAAATCTAATTTCTCAGTTACACAGTTTGTTGTTGTACCTGTGTAAATTCCTGATGCAGAATATGTTTGACCATTGTTAGCCCATGTGTATGAACCACCACATTGAGAAATGGTTGTTACGTTATCAGAAGGATTTGTAACTGTAACAGTTGCAGATCCTGTGTTTCCTGTACCTGTACCACCACCTGTAACTGAAACAATAGAATATGTTGCAGTAGAAGTTGGAGAAACTGAGATAGAAACTGGAGATGTACCACCACCTGTAAAGTTAGATGTACCATCTGTAACTGTTACTGTATAAGGAGATGTACCACCTGTAACTGCAACACTTAAGTTAGTTGATGCACCGTTACAAATAGAAGCTGTACCGCTTAATACTGATGCTGTAGGACCTGCAGCAACATTTAAAGGTTGTGAAGCAGAAACGGTTCTTGTCATGTTAGTACCCGCTGTTGCTAATGCAGTAGTTGTTGTTGCTGCACCAACATATACTACAACAGATGCTGTAGTTGCCCAAGTGAAACCAAATTGAGCATTTGTATTCCAAGAAGTTGTTGTAGTCATTCTGAATCTACCAACATTTACACCACCTGTACCTGTAGTAGGAATGGTAGGTGCAGTTGCAGAAGTAAAGAAAGTAGGACTAGAACTGTAATTCAACAATCTAGAACCAGAAGTGTACGGTAAATTAGCCGTGTTATTAGGCCATGCACCCGCACCTACGTTCCATGCTGCAAGAGAATTGTTGTTCAATGCATTCCAAGAAATAGTACCTGATGTAATACCTGCAGCGTGGTTTCCACGAACAATCATTGAGTTGAATTTCAATGCTGGAACCCCTGTGTTTGTAACGATTACGTCAAAATCAGCTGTATTAGCAGTTGAACCTACCCATACAAAATCAACTGTTACTGCTTGAGAATTTGCAGCTTGATTCATAGCAAACATTAACATGAATGTCATGAATACTTTGGTTACCATGGATTTTAGCCCAAAATAGCCTGTTTTTGTGTTTAAATTTTTTAGTTTCATTTTTTGTTTTTTTTGTTTTTAATAAAATTATTTGAGCAAATATAATAATGTGTTCCAATATATTGTAATTGGAACACATTATTAAATTATTAATTAAGGCATTTGAGCATATATACCCAATGAGTTATTCAAATCAAAGATTGGATAATCGGTTACGTCCACAAATGTATCTCCATTTAAATCCGATACTAAATTGTATAATCCGTTGTATGCTGAATTATCCGCATCTACTTCAAATGTTGGATAATCTGATACGTCAATGAATCCATCTTGGTTAAGATCTCCTGAGTACATACCGTATACTCCTGTTGCTAACATCACCATTGGATCTGCTGAACCATCTGTGAATGCTTGTGTTAATGCACTTGAGAAATTATACGATGTTGTAGATGCAATTGTTACAGGGCTTGCACTACATAACTGCAATGAACTTTGATGTTTCAATACTACATAATAGTCATTTCCTATGGCAGCACTTGGGAAAGTAACTGACAAGGTACCATCTGTTTGCAAGATACCATCTGCTGTGTAATCCACCGTTGCTGTATTGATTGCATCATGTAATTCTACAGTAACAAAGTCAACGTCCGTTGCATTTCCTGGCGTTGCAGATCCAGCTGCTGTTAAGTTGTCATAACGTGCAGCAACCATTCCTGAACCATTGTAGTAACCTTGGATAAACGTTGTTACATTTAAGGTTGCAAAACTTGGTGCACTAATTGTTAAATTCAATGTTACTACTGAGTCACAACCTGCTGCATTGCTTGTTGTATACGTATAGATACCAGATGCTGTGTAAGATGATCCGTTCCAGCTAAATGGCGCAGGACCACTTAATGTTTCTGAACCTGTACTTGTCGCGTTTACCGTTAAGTTTAACGTTGTAGTAGAATCACAACCGTTTGAACCAGTTTGTGTATCTGTGTAAACACCTGCAGCCGTTAAGCTTTGACCGTTCCAACTGTAAGGCAATGCTGATGAACAAATGGTTTCATTTGCTGTCACAGTTGTTGCTTGATTTACCGTTAAGTTTAAGGTAGCGGTAGAATCACAACCATTCGCACCAGTAGCCGTATTGGTGTAAATACCTGCAGCCGTTAAGCTTTGGCCATTCCAACTGTAAGGCAATGCTGAAGCACAAATTGATTGATTTTCTGATGTACTAGCTGCTTGATTTACTGTTAAGTTTAAGGTAGCAGTAGAATCACAACCGTTCGCACCAGTAGTGGTATTGGTGTAAGTACCTGCAGCGGTTAAACTTTGGCCATTCCAACTGTAAGGCAATGCTGTTGAACAGATTGTCGTATTCGTTGTAGAAGTAGTTGCTTGATTTACTGTTAAGTTCAAAGTAGCTACTGAATCACAACCGTTTGCACCAGTAGTGGTATTGGTGTAAGTACCTGCAGCCGTTAAGCTTTGGCCATTCCAACTGTAAGGCAATGCTGATGAACAGATTGCTGTATTGGTTGTAGAAGTAGTTGCTTGATTTACTGTTAATACTAATGAAGCGATTGAGTCACAACCATTTGCAGCAACTTGATTACTTGTGTAAGTACCTGCTGTTGTTAAGCTTTGACCATTCCAACTGTAAGGCAATGCTGTTGAACAGATTGTCGTATTCGTTGTAGAAGTAGCTGATTGATTCACTGTGAAGTTTAAGGTAGTTACTGAATCACAACCATTTGAACCTGCACGGGTATCTGTATAAACACCAGATGCTGTCAAGCTTTGACCATTCCATACGTAAGGCAATGCACTCGTACATCTTGATTGATTGATTGTAGCAGTAGTTGGTTGTTTCACCGTTACATTTTGAGTAGCTGAAGCGGTACAACCATTACCACTTGTAGCAGTAACTGTATAAACAGTAGTTGTTGAAGGAGTAACTGATTGGCTAGCACCAGCTAAAGAACCTGGATTCCAAGCGTACGTTCCAGCAGCAGTACCACCAGAAATTACAACACTATAATCTTCATACTCTCCATATCCACTCAATGCACAAGACTCTGTAGCTAATGAAGCTGAATTATACTTCGTTAACACCCTCATTCTTGTTGTACCATTTAAAGCAGTATTAGGCACTGTGATAGAACCTGAACCACCTGTTGTCGCTGTTGTTGTATTAAATACACTTTCAGTTGTTTCAAATGTACCATTTTGGTTGTAATCAATAAAGATTCTTAATGTTTGTAAGAACGTTGTACCACCGAAATCAAATGAAAACGGATGCGTAGTTGTTCCATCCGCCACTAAGTTGGTAGACATTGTAGCTGAGTAATCTGTATAATCTGAAACCGCATCACCAGAAAGTAAATTAGAGATACTTCCGAAAGTGAAGTTTTCTAAATAATCAGCTGTAACACCACTACTAGAAACGGTAGGAATACAATAAGGACTAGTAGCCCCACCTGCTGCATTTAATGTAGTAGATGAACCAGCACAAATTACTGGATTGCTTACAGAAGCTGAAACAACCGGGATTGTTTTAACAGTAACTGGTAATGTTACTGAAGTTGCGCAAGACGCAGCTCCAGGATTGGTAGCCGATAATGTGTATGTAGTAGTTGCTGTAGGATTAAATGTTACCGAAGTACCATTAGTATCTGAAACACCTAAAGCAGGAGACCATTTGTACGTAGCATAATCTGCTAGGTTAGACGTTACATTGATTGTAGTAGAAGTTGAACCATTACAAATAGATGTAGCAGTAGAATCCAATGTTAATGCTGGAGGCGTTGAAATCGTTGCTGCTACTGCAGTACGAGTTCCTTCACAACCATTGAATACAATAGGATTATAGAAATAGTACTGATAACTTGGACTTAAAGAGTAATTTGCAGATACAACACCTGGAATCTCCCAACTAGATACTGGATGTGTGAATACACCAGATCTCCAAGTACTCGGGTTTGTAGCCCCTGCAGTGGAACTAAATCCAATGTGATAAACCCCTGGAGTTAACGTAAATCCTAAATTAACTGTTTGTGCAACGGAAGGAGTCGTTACATTTTGAACGGTAGTAACTCCTGATGCAGAAGCTGCCAAAGTACCTGTACCAGATCCTGATCTAGCTTCGATCGTAAATGGAGTACCTACTGCAGCTGAAGGATACATATCAATTGATGTCAATGATATTGTAGAGGTAACCGTTAAAATCATAGCAGCACCTGTGATAGAAGTGGTTTGGAAACCACCAGCTGTTGTATATTGGTTCCACGTATTTCCCGGAATAATTGCTTGACTTACTCCACCAGAACTTGCAGCAGCATAATAGTTCGTTGTAGCAGCAATAGAAGGCGTGGTGAATGATGTACCCGTTCCTATTGGAGAACCACCTGTAGCTGCAGCATACCAAGAAATACTATCTCCAGGATTTGCACTCGCTGACAAGGTAGTTGTACCGGTTCCACAACGAGTATTACCAGTTGTAGAGACCAATTGAGGGTTTGTATAGTTATAAGAAACAACATTTGAATAACCTTCTAAACCTGAAGCTGTACAAATAACTTTTAAACGATAGAAGTTCATACCAGGAGTAGCCGTGCCACTGTTAGCAGAAACTGGGTTTGTAGCACCTGCAATATCAACACCTGCAGTAACGAAACTGTCCGTAGATGATTGCCATTGGTATGAAATTCCTGTACCTGTACCATAAGAGTTTGGAGTAGTAGTTAAGTTAATAGAACTTGCATTACCACAACCTTGAGCTGAAGAACCTGCAATGGTACCACCAGTTGGTGTTCCAGAACAAGCAGGCGTTAATTCAATGCCATAATCATCTAATGATAAGAAATCAGGAACAGTTGTACTGTTGTAAACAGCAATTGCAAAGTAGTAGGTACCACTCGTAGAAGGTACTAAATCTCCTTGTAACAATTGATATGTTTGATTGGTAGGCATTAATACTTGAGCACCCGGAACTGTTGTCATTGAACTTGTAACAACCCCTGTAAAAGGAATTGGAGAAGTTGAATAACAAATTTTCAACGTATCCCATGGCATTTGACCATCTGTTACGTAATTCACTTTCACACGGTAAGATGTTCCAGCAGTTAAATCAACTGGAGGCGCTGTGAAATATTTGTAAGACGCAGATGGAGAATATCCAAAAGACAAGTAACTAGTACCTGTATTAGCAAATTGATTAAATGTTGGTAAAGTAGCTGTTTGGTGTTTTACACTTCCAAAAGTAGTTCCTGTTACAAAAGACAACGTAGTAGCTTGTTGACCTGCATAACCCCAACATGAAGGCAATTGACCACTAACACCAGTTTCAAAACTCTCCGTGTACGGCGTAAATGCAGTTCCAGCACATGGTGCATATCCTGTTACATACCCAGTATAAGGACTTACACAGCCTCCTAAGTCCGCATAAAGACGTACATAATAGAAAGTACCTGGAGTTAATCCTGTGATATTAGTAGTTAAAGCACTACCCACACTTACATTATTATAACCTGGTAAGATATTTGTAAATGCAGTATTTGTAGAAACTTGAACTTTATAATCCACTAAAGGAGTGCTAGATGCTGTCCAAGTCATAGTTGAACCTGTTCCAGTTTGAGCTGATATTACAGGTGTTCCTGGAGTACCAGTTACTGCAGCACATGTTGTGATATTCATAAATGAAGGAAGAATAGTATTGTACGTAGGACCCGCACAACCACTGTTACTGTATGCGTATGCATAGTAATCATAACTTGTTGAAGCTGTTAAACCACTTGCAGCAAAGTTGAATGAAGTTGTTGTAGTTGCATTTCCTAGGGTAGTACCTAAACCTAATGTTCCACCATTTAAATAGGTAATCCCATTATCTGGAGGCGTAGCAATAGAACCTGCTGGGTAACGAACAAGTAAATAACCTGTTGGTAAACTGGCAGCTGCCGTAATGGTTCCTGTAAATGAAGTAGATGTCATAAGTGAATAAGATAAAGTACCTTGGTCTACTGGAGCAGTACAAGGAACTAAATCAGCATATGAATAGTTCTCTAAGAAAGCTGCAGAAGAAATTAACCCACTTCTCAATGTATTAGGTGTACCGGCAATAAATACAGATCCACCTGGAGTACCATCATAGGTACCATTTGAAGTTGCACTGTATACTATTTTTTTAGTTGATACTAAATCAGATGTAAAGTTTCCTAAACCGACATAAGTTCCTGTCATGTTTGCAGAACCACTTACAACAGCAGCATTCCAACTGATGTTTGCGATGTTAGATACACCACCCCCGTTTGTACCTGTGTTAGAACACGTAGGAGTTACTCTTACTACGATTGGACCAGAAACACTGGTAGAAGGATCTACATAGAATGGTCGTAACGTATCAGCACAACCTACAGGGTACATGGTAGTAGTAGAATATGTTCCTGTAGCTGTTCTTGAAGCTGTGAATACTCTCTCTAATGGTCCATTTACATAGTTATTTTGATTCGTAGTATATGTTAAGAAACCAGCAGTTGCTCCTACTAAAGAACCAATACGTAAAATATTAGTCGCATCGGTATTTAATTTACCAGCTGTGATAGAGAACGTAGAAGTTACAGAAACTGGAGTCGCTAATGTAACACCACCTGCATTTGAATTATTGATATACAATGAAGTAAATGATCCAGTAGAT
>Ga0007761_10113819_pt1 | contig 8383 bp, 7 predicted proteins | sample LauGreFBDMM110SD_FD_61643 | JGI IMG/M metagenome (GOLD analysis project Ga0007761, IMG submission 61643) | Metatranscriptome of freshwater lake microbial communities from Lake Michigan, USA - Fa13.BD.MM110.SD (Metagenome Metatranscriptome) | ecosystem: Environmental > Aquatic > Freshwater > Lake ... | reverse complement strand
GCTCAAATGCAATCTGCCAACTTCATGAACTTGTCTTCAAGTGTTGGTAAAACAGCCTTGGCTGAAAGCTCACAGGTTTACTTCGCAGGTCACGCAGTGGGCATGGCTGCTAAGTTGGATGCACCGGCAGCTTCCTTGAAGGCAGTGATTCGCGATAGCAACAGTCAAATTGTGAATCAGTTTGATTTTGGACCTACGGGATCTGGCATGACTGATTTCATTTGGGATGGTGCCGACGATGCTGGCAATCAAGTCATGGCGGGCATGTACACGCTAGAACTCACTGCCACAGACGATCAAGGCAAAAACACTTCTCCCGCCTCTTATGTAGGCGCCATGGTGGCCAGCATTGGTCTAGAAGGCTCAGACATGAAAGTGGGCCTGAGCGACGGAAGAAACATTTTGACCACTGACATCGTCAAGTGGCTGGCCATTTAATTTTTACGAATCAACTGTTTAACCTGAGGACATTGACATGAGCAATATCGCAACCGCACTTTCTGGACTGCAAAACGTTTCCTTGGCCATTGACACGGTCAGTAACAACATTGCCAACGCGAACACCATTGGCTACAAATCTGGCGAGTATGTGTTTGCCACTCAATTTTTGAATGGTAGCAACTCGTCTGATCAGCCAGCCACCGGTCAAGGCAGCCAGTCTTTGGGTGTGCGTCGCCCCATGACGCAAGGTGCCATTACGAACTCTGCCAATCCTTTGGACTTGGCCATCAGTGGCAAGGGCATGTTCCGTTTGTTACAAGGTTCTGGCAGCGCAGAGACAGTTGATCCCTCCGCCGTCTATTACTCACGAAACGGGCAATTTGGGGTTGACAAGAACGGCTACATTGTCAATGAAAACGGCATGTACTTGACAGGCTATCAGCCTTCAATGAACGGCAATGAGATTACAGACGATCTGATTAAGAACAACGGCTTGCTGCGCATGCCCGCCAGCAACTTGCCTGGCAATGCCACTACATATTCCACTTTGTCGGCCATGTTGGACTCAACGTCCACAGCGTTTACCAAAACTGCGAATGTCTCTTTCGATCCTGCACAAGCCACTTTCAACAACAAAACCACGCAAACTGTTTTTGACAATTCAGGCAATGCACACACACTAGAGGTTTACTACCGTCGCATCAATGATTCGACTTTGTCCATCACTTCGGGTGCTGCTGGTTATACCTACACACCAAGCACTGCAGCATCGCCCAATACATTGGGCACTACCAGCGTCACGCTCAATAAAGAAACAGTGTTGCGTGTGAATACAACGCCTGTTGCCTCAACCTTAACCAGTGCAGCCTCCGCTGGAACGACAGTTTCTTTAACTGCTCCCCCTAGCAATGCAGGCACCGCTATCACGGTCACTTCGGGTATGAAGGTTTTTGTCAATGGCGTTGATTCTGGCGTCACAGTTTCAGCCTACACAGCAGGCGCAACTTCGCTCACAACAAGTGGGAATGTGACAATTCCAAGTGGGGCTTCTGTTTCTTTTTTCAACAAGGACAACGCGACCACGACAACTGCCAACACATTGGTAGCAGATACAACCGTTGGCGTTACATCAGCAACTGGATTGTTGGTTGGAGACAAGGTTTATCTGGGCTCAAGCGACACAGGTACAACCATTGCCTCGATCAATGGCACAACCATTACACTTTCTGGCGCCATTGGTGCAGCCTCGACCTCTGGCGCAGCCATTACGTTTAAGCGCCCGTTGTCTATGACTTTGATGACGCCTGAAGGCACTGAAATTCCTGTGACAGGTGCCACCAACAAAAAGACTTCAGGCGAGATTTTGACCACCACAACGTCACAAGTGGAAGTTTATGCATCGATTGACGGCAATTTTTACGACTACCAAGATACCTCGATATTTTCAAGTCGAGTTGCCAACCCAGAAACACAGGGCGCTAACGGCACAGGGTATAAAACAGTCGCAAAGCTCAGCTTCATGGGAGGACAGAACATCGATTCAATTGTCAAAGATTCTTTGTCTGGCGATCCTATGTTCAAGTCAACGACCAAATTAACCAGCCGCCTCACAAACCAAGCTGGTGGCAGTTCTGATTTGATTTTAGATCTGGACTTGTCAGGCACTCAGCTTCACGCTGGCGCTTTCCAAATAACAAAGAGCATACAAAATGGTGAGGCTGTGTCACGCTTAAGCAATGTGACGATTGACAATGACGGCCGCATTGTGGGCGTCTATGGCACAGGCAAGCAACAACTCATTGGTCAAGTGGCCATGGTGAGTTTTGACAACGAAGAAGGCCTTATTCCTGTTGGCAAGAATGCTTTTGCAGCCTCCAACATTACCGGCACAGAACAAGACGGTACTGGCGTGACTGTCGGTCGCGCTGGAACCGGCATATTGGGCGAAATTCGCAGCCAAGCCCTCGAAGCTTCCAACGTTGACCTTGCCAACGAATTGGTTCGCTTGATGATTTTGCAGCGCTCTTACAGCGCCAACTCACAAAGCTTAAAGGCCATTGACCAGACACTGCGCGATACGCTGCAAATGGTCGGTTAATTTTTAACACTTTCAAACAGAACCTGGCTTAAATCATGATTGATCGTTTTGTCTTCACTGCAATGACCGGCGCCAAAAGCGCCATGGGGCAGTTGGCCACAACGTCTCACAACATGGCCAATTTGCAAACGCCAGGTTTCAGAGAAATGTTGTCTTCTTTCAGGGCGGTGCCTGTGACAGGTGGCAGCTCAGATTCACGTGCTTTTGTGGTGGATTCAACACCTGGCGCAGACTGGACACCTGGGGCAGTCAGTGCTACTGGCAATCCTTTGGATGCCGCCATTCAGGACGAAGGCCTGTTTGCTTTGCAGCGTGCAGATGGCCAAGAAGCCTACACCCGGGCTGGCAAATTTCACATGGATGCGCAAGGTTTCTTGGTGAATTCATCTGGCTTGAATGTTTTGAACGAACAAGGTCAGACCATTCAGATACCAGTGGGCAGCCAAGAGGTGGTGATTCAGCCTAACGGCACGATTACAGCCACGCTGCCGGGTCAAAAATTTGAAACCCCTGTCGCCCGCTTGAAGTTGGTTAACCCAGCACTTCACACTTTGGAGCGTCAAGCCGACGGCTTGTTCACCTCCACAGAAGACTTGGCCTCTTTAGATGACATCCGTTTGGTACCAGGTTCTTTAGAAGGCAGCAATGTGAACGCGGCTCAGGCCATGGTTCAAATGATTGCGCAAAACCGCTTGTTTGACTTGAACATCCGTTTGGTTCAAGTGGCTGAGCAAAACTCGAAATCAGCAGGGGCCTTGATGTCCTTGTCCAGGGTTTAAATACCCGTGAAATGAAGGAGCTAAAAAATGTTGCGATCTTTATGGATATCTAAAACAGGCATGGATGCACAGCAGACCAACCTAGACACCATCTCCAACAACCTTGCAAACGTTTCGACCACGGCTTACAAACGCGTTCGTCCTATTTTCGAGGACTTGCTCTATCAAAACATTCGCACCCCTGGATTGAATGAAGATGCTGGCAGCTATGCGCCGGCGGGCTTGCAATTAGGCAATGGTGCGCGCATCGCTGCGACTCAGCGCATTAACAGCGCGGGCTCCTTGGTACAAAGCCAAAACCCTTTGGACATGGCCATCAATGGCAATGGCTTCTTTGCAGTGTCTACACCCAACGGTGTGGCTTACACACGTGCCGGTAATTTCATGCGCAATGACAAGGGTCAAATTGTCACGAGCAGTGGCAATGTGGTCTTGGGGCAAAGCAGTGTGTCTTCTGGCAATGCCAGCTCTGCAGGCATTGTGATTCCTTCTAAGGCAAATTCTGTTGCGATCGGAACCGACGGCACTGTGAGCTACACCTTGGCAGATTCAACGGCCCCCGCGCAAGCCGATCAAATTGCCATGGTCAATTTTGCCAACCCAACTGGCTTGGCATCTGGAGGCGGCGGTTTGTATTACGAAACAATGTCTTCAGGCGACGCTCAAATTGGCGTGGCAGGCAAAGAAGGTTTTGGCTCCATTAGCCAGTACTACACAGAGCAGTCCAACGTGAATGTGGCGGAGGAACTGGTGTCACTGATTGCAGCGCAACGCGCTTATGAAATTACTGCCAAGTCTGTCTCTGCTTCCGATCAAATGCTGCAAAAGTTAGGACAACTGTGATGAAAAAATTTGCACTCCTCATTTCTGTGCTGGCCATTTTATCTGGCTGTGCTGAATTGCCCTCTGCTTCCAAGCAAGCATTGGTCAATGGCGACACCACCGCGCGTCCTGAAGCACAAGAAAAAACAACAGCATCTAAAGGTTCACTGGTGCCTGCATCGCGCCTTAGTCCTGCAACCCACAAAGGCTTGTTTGAAGAGCGTCGCGCCGTTCGCGTTGGCGACACCCTTACAGTCATGCTGAATGAAACAACCCGTGCCAGCAAAGACATCGGCACCAATGCGCGTCGCCAGTCTTCCAATGGCTTCAATGCTGGCTTCAATATGAGCACGGGCAGCACATCAACACCTGTCGCCATCAATGGTGGTTTGAGCAGCAATGGCAATAACAACTTTGACAGCAAGGGCGGCTCGTCAGCTTCTAATCAATTTTTAGGCACGATCACGGTCACAGTACTGGAAGTGCTTCCCAACGGCAATTTGAATGTTGCAGGTGAAAAACGTTTGGCGGTAGGTCACGAAGAAGAAGTGATCCGTTTTGCAGGCGTTGTCTCTCCCGCCACATTGCAAGGCAATTCTGTGCTGTCATCCCAAGTCGCCGACGCGCGCATTGAATACAGAGGCTTAGGGATTACAGACCAAATTCAGAACCCTGGCTTCTTGACCAAGTTGTTCTCCAAATATTCTCCCAACTGAGGATGACGCCATGACTTCTCGCGCTCTCTCGAAATTGTTTTTGATCGTCGCTTTGTCTCTTGGCATGGCACAAACCATGGCGGCACGCCTGAAGGACATGGCCGTGGTATCGGGCCAGCGTCCTAATCAACTGATCGGCTATGGCTTGGTCGTTGGTTTAGATGGCACGGGTGACAACTCTGGCTCTAACCCCGTCACTGGCCAGTCAGTGGTGACCATGTTGAATTCTTTGGGTGTGGCCGTACCACCCGGTATTAACTTGCAAGCACGCAACGCGGCAGTGGTCATGGTCACCGCAGAGCTGGCAGCACTGGCCAGGCCCGGTCAAGCGATGGACGTTACCGTTTCATCATTGACCAATGCACGCAGCTTGCGCGGCGGCACTCTCATCATGACGCCATTGAAAGCGGCCAATGGTCAGGTTTATGGTCAAGCTCAGGGCTCCATCGTGATTCCTGGCGCCTCTGTCAGCAGCGCTATGGCGCGAACAACCATCAACCAATTGTCGTCAGGCCGAATTCCAGGTGGCGGCATTGTTGAGCAAGCAGCACCCGAAGCCGACATGGATCCGATTGTTGAATTCAACTTCCACAAAGTGGACTATGCCCAAATTCAGCGTGCCGTAGAGGCCATCTCCAAGGTGGTGGGTGAAGAAAATGCGGTCGCCGCTGTGGATGCCAGAACGATTTCTGTTCGTGTTCCTGTCCAAAGAGCGCAACGCGTGAGCGTCATGGCCCAAATACTTGAGCTTGAAATTCAACCCGTCATCGACATCGCCAGAGTGGTGATCAATGCCCGCACAGGCTCGGTCGTGGTGAATCAATCTGTTCGACTGGCACCCTTTGCAGTGACCCATGGTAATTTGACCATTCAAGTTCAAGCCACCAATCAAGTGGTACCTCAGTCATTGATGGCGCGCAACCGGCCATTGAACCAGCGCAATGAACGCGTCAGCATTGATCCTGGCCCTGCGGGTCAAATGGTGAGAGTGGATGAAGGCGCTTCTTTGGAGCAAGTGGTCAGAGCCATCAACCTGTTAGGCGCGACGCCACAAGACTTGATGTCCATTTTGCAAGCCATGAAGTCTTCAGGTGCACTGCAAGCTGAGTTGGAAATTATTTAACATGGCCGATCTCATCATTTCTGGTTTGGTTTCTGCAAAACCGCTCTCAAATGGCGCGGCAGAGTCGGCCCAAATTCAAAAAATCAAGCACACAGCGCAAGAGTTTGAAGCTGTTTTGCTGCGCCAGATGATGCGTGAAATTCGAAATTCCGCCTTCAATGAAAGCGGCAAGGGCGGAAGCAATGCCACCTATCTGAGTTTGGCAGATGAACAGTTGGCCAACAACATGGCGGCTCAGGGTGGCTTTGGTTTTGGAAAAGCCATGGCCACGCAAATGATTCAACAAATGCAAGCAGCACAACTAATCAATCCAGCGGCCATTGCCGTAAAACCTTAAACATATCGGGATCCCGCAGTGAGAACAGCAGCCCTCTTCGACAGCGCCATGGCCGGACTTCAGTCCGCTCAGTCAGGCATGCTGGTGACCTCGCAAAACGTCACGGGCTCGTCTGTGGAAGGCTATGTCCGCCGTACCTCGAGTGTTCGGGTCAATGGCTTATCGCCTACTTCCATTGATCTCACTGGCACTTCATTTGCCGTAGAAGGTTTCACGCGTTATTTTGACAATTTGCTACAGGGTCAATTGCTTTCTCAACAAAGCAAAACAAGCTACAGCCAAGCATTGACACAGTCGGTAGCGCCCTTAGATGCCATGCTCACAGAGCCGGCCACTTCCATTGCGACAGCATTGGGAAATTTTTTCAATGCGGCGGGCTCTATTGCCAATGAACCGAGCAATTCAGCCTACCAACAAAGCTTGATTGGCAATGCGCGCTTGGTGGCAGATCGCGTCAGAGGCTTGGCCAACACCGTGGGTCAAATTTCTAGCAATGCATCTCAAGCCTTGGCGGATGTCCTCAACCAGGCCAATTCTTGGTCACCTCAACTGGCTTCGGTGAATGCCAAAATTCGCGCAGCTGCTACACCAGGCTTGGCTGCCGCTTCTCCTGATTTGCTAGACGAGCGCGACCGAATTGTGGGCAAACTGCAGGAGTTGGTCGGTGGTAACACCTTGATCAATGAAGACGGCTCGGCCAGTTACTTACTCAATGGACAGCACTTGGTTGACAGAGAAGTTGCAAATACGTTCAGCAACACCTCAGGGACAACGGTCATTCGAAGCGACATGGCGCTCAACGACCTGAGACTGAAAGTGGCTTCTTTGGATGGCCGTAATCCCGTTTACATCAAGCTTGTGATGCCAGCGGTCGCACAAAAACAAAGCAATGGGACACCGCTCCTTGACGCCAACGGAAACTCTGTGATGATTCCTGGGCAAAGCATGTTGCAAGATGGCAAAGCAGGTGCGTATGTTCATCTGGTCCAAAACTTTGTGCCCACTGTTCAAAAAAGCATCAATTTGTTGGCAACTCAATTGGTGCGAAATGTTAATAAGATCGTCAGTGGCAATGGCCTGGCCATCGCGCCCATCTTTGGTTTTGCGTCCTCTGCTGCCGCTGGCACCCCACTGACAGGCATCAGCAGCGACACGACAGGCACATTGTTGCTCGATACGCTTTGGAAAAAAACAGACGGTACATCCTATGTCTACAGCGATCTGATTGAGGGCTCTAACCCGCAAAGCAGCAACTATCGCCAGACTGTTGATGCCGCACTCAGCAAATCTGAGTTCGATGCGCGTCAATTTCAAGTGGTGGGGACATTTGATCGTTCGCAATTCACCCACATGGACGCCACCGCCTCTGCCTCACTGCAAAGTCTGCGCGATTCATTCACGTCCCCCGTGACATTCATCACGAGCAGCGTTGCCACAACCATTGCCACTTGGAAGAACACACAGCAATCGAACGAAGCATTGCAAAAAAGTTTAAGCGAGCAAAAGTCTTCTATCACAGGTGTGAATTTAGACGAAGAAGCGGCCAATTTGGTCAAGTATCAACAACTCTACAACGCGTCTAGCAAATTGATGCAAACAGGTAAACAAATGTTTGACACCTTGCTGGGCATGTTGTCGGGTTAATGTTTAAACGAGGACCTATCTCATGAGAATTAGCAGCCAACAGGTCTTTGACAGCGGCGTGTCGTCCATGCAGCAGCACACCTCGGATGTGGTGAAATACCAGCAGCAGATTTCCTCTGGTCGTAAGTACCGAGTGGCTTCAGACGACGCCCTAGCAGCTGGCTTAGGGGTGCAGATTGATTTGGACAACGCGCAATTCGCCATGTTCAAAGTGAATCAAAACCACATCACTGCTTCATTGACGTCCACCGACTCACAGTTAAGCAACATCAGCCTTGCTTTGACTAAATTTCAGCAAATGATGGTGCAAGCGGGCAACGGTACCTTGGGTGCTGATGGCCTTAAAACCTTGGGGCAGCAGGCAAGCACTTTGTACAACACCGTGAATCAAATGTCCTTGGCAAAAGATGCCAATGGCGAGCA
>Ga0007761_10053954_pt1 | contig 8761 bp, 5 predicted proteins | sample LauGreFBDMM110SD_FD_61643 | JGI IMG/M metagenome (GOLD analysis project Ga0007761, IMG submission 61643) | Metatranscriptome of freshwater lake microbial communities from Lake Michigan, USA - Fa13.BD.MM110.SD (Metagenome Metatranscriptome) | ecosystem: Environmental > Aquatic > Freshwater > Lake ... | reverse complement strand
AATGGATACATTCAGGGGTCTCGTCAGTACGGTTACCCTGGAAAACATTTGTAAAACCTTGTCTGATCTTCATGGGGCTGTTCTAAATGCGCATTTCACTGAAGCTTGAGGCCGCTCGAGAAGCCGCTTATGCGGGAAATCTCTTGCGCGTCTTTGGTTCGCAGGGATGCGTGATAGGAAGGTCCGCAGAATGCGATTGGCGGATAGGCGAAGCAAGCCCATCGATATCTCGGCGGCATCTGCGTATTTTTATGCGCGGCGCGGGTTTCGTTTTGGAAGATTGTAGTACAAACGGCGTCTTTATCAATAATTCCTTAAGGCCTTTGGGTGCGGGTAATACCGTGGACTTGGTTAGCGGAGATCGATTCCGGGTTGGTGACTTTATTTTTAATGTCCTTATCCAAGCTGCGGATAACAATCAGGCTAATGATCCTGCTCTCGCGCTTGGGCATCAGGATGAATGGTTGGCCTCGATGGCGCCGCGGCCTGCAGCGCCAAGCCTTCAGGAACTCCGCCCTATGGGGTCAGGCGCCTCATTGAACCCCGTCGGGTTGAGCAGCGCGTTAGATGACGATATTTTTGGTCTGGGTTTGACTCAGACTCTTCGGGAAGTCGGCTCAGGCGACGTAAGCGCGGGAAGTAGCATTGACGAAGGCGACCTTAGTGCAATGATCGCCGAATTGCGCGGGCCTCCAGAAACCCCGTTCGCTAATCATGAAAAACCATCAGTTCTGCCTGTGACTTCAACACCGGCGCCTGCGCTGATGAAGTTGACGGATTTGGACGACCTCCTGGCTGAATTTGGAGCAATACCGAGAGCGCCGTCGCCGGCTTCGTCTACAGTGGGGTCCATCGACAATGCGCTGGCAGGGACAAAACTCAATTTCTCTGATCATAATTTTGACGTGCTACAAGAACCCGAACAGTCGGCACCGCCTTTGAAGCCAGAAATGCACCAAGTTTCGTATGAGTCGCACGAGGTAGCATTTCCGACGCCAGCGGACACTCCGGAAAACGGTGCAGCGCCATACCGCTCGGCTGAAGAATTTGTAGCCGAGTTTGTGCATCCGCCGGCGCAGGTTCGGGATCGCGTGGATATCGCCCCGCAACACGAGGGAAGCAATTTTCAGCAGCACAAGGGTGAATGGCCTGCGGTTGACATACAAGCGCCGCCACTCTTTTCCTCCAAACCAATGGAGCAGCTTAGCCGTTCCTCCGCCTCGTCATTGAAAACGGCAGAGCCTCAGGATAAAAACGAGTTTGTGTCGACTTCACCGTTGATATCCAACGAAAACCCCGGCCTACGAAAAAACGATGGTGGTGACCTGCCATTCTGGCGGGGATTGGGTATTGATCCAGGCCGGTTGAACCCACGTGCGCGACAAAATATCCTGACCGTCTTTGTGAATGCTGTGCGCTCGTCTGAGGCTGACAATGTTCAAAATGTAATGAAAATTTTGTTTGAGCGCCTTTCGCCAGAAGCGTTGGAGCATAAACTACGGCTGAAAGGACGCTTCTTTTTGGGCGCTCGAGAAGCGAATTTATGGGATCTTTTCCTTTCTGAGCATAGGGAGATCTGTCTAGCGGAAGAGAAAGGCTTTACAGATGCGGCAATGAGTTACGCTTTTAACGGAATAGGCAATCGGAATTTCGCTCACGCAGTCGGTGTCCGTGCGGCTCTTTCAACGATGTTGTCTAATCTGGCTCCGGCGGCCATTGAAGCGTACGAGGGAAGAATTTCACGACCGCCGTTTGCCAGAAAAAAAACTCGCCTATGGCGGAGCTACGTCAGTATTTATCAAGAAAAAAATCAAAATTCCGAAATTTATCTTCGCGAAACGTTATTAACGGGATTTTATAGCGCGTATCGGAGCCAGCTTCAGCGCTCGAGCGGAGAGAGAGAATGAGCACCAACCTCGCGCGGCGTTCGTTCATGCTGTCGACAGCCATCCTCACGCAGGCGGGCTGCTCCGGGCTGTTTGGACCGTCGACTACCCCGCTTATCCTGAAGTGCATCGTGAGCGATAGACTGAATTTGAACGACAATAATGAGGCTACGTCGTTGGTCGTTCGCCTACTCGATCTCCGCGCCGAAGAGGCATTTCTGATGCTTGATTTCTATGATTTGTACGACCGCGATCAATCGCGCCTAGGTACGGATTTACTGGGTCGGCGTGAGGTGACCTTAATGCCCGGCCGCACTGAAAAGCCTTCAGAAAGAGAACTTGGCGAAGATGTGCAGTTTCTGGGCATTGTCGCGGCCTTTCGGGATCTTTCTGAGGCCCAGTGGCGCGTCTCGATTAAGCTCAACCGCGGCCGCAAAAATGAATTCACACTAGAATTTAAAGAGCGCCGTGTCACTTTCACTAAGGGTATAAAGTGATGATCAATGTATTTGTTTTGCTTGGGAGTCGGGCATGACGACACGATTTTTACCCCTTTGGCAGGAAGGGATGGTCATCCACCCGCAACATATGCAGCAATGGGACCGTGCTTGGGCCGCTCATCTTGAGAGGCGGGTAGAGGGCCTGGCAGCACCCGGATGGGGCATACGTCGCCTTACTATCGATAATTCTCTCTTACCCATGGGAAAGGTTTCTATCACCTCCTGTAATGCAGTATTTCCCGATGGAAGCGTTATTGATCTTCCAGGTGACAATGACGGTCCTCTAACGCGGGAAATACCCGCAGGTACTCCAGAGCTGATTTTGAAGATTGGCTTACCATTAAACGCCGGCGATAGCCCATTGACGGAATCGGCAGGCGCGCGGCCAGGTTCAGCCCGGTATGTTCCAGTTCAGCGCCTGCTTCGCGATGCGTTGGCTGCTGATCGCCGTGAAGAGACGCTGTCGTTGGGCATGCCGTCTTTGCGCCTATTGCTGGAGGGGGAGTCGGAAGATGACCTGGCCACACTACCAATTGCCCGTCTAAAGCGCGAAGATTCAGGTTCTGTGACGATCAATCCAGAATGGATGCCACCCACTTTGGATTGCCGCGCCCATCCGCGTTATGGGCAAATGTTTCGTGAACTAGAAGCGATCTTGAAAAGCCGCAGCGATATGCTCGCACTACGCGTAGATCCTTCGCAAGCAGGACCTGATGTTTCAAGCCTTCTAGATATTATCATGTTGCAGACTGTGAATCGTGCTATCCAGATTTTCGCATCCCTCAGTACCGCCGATGGCCTACATCCTGAAATAGCATATCGCGAATACCTGCGCTTAGCAGGAGACCTTTCTATTTTCACTCCAACACGGAGACCGGCGGTATTGCCACCTTGGCGTCACGCCGATCCGAACGCATCATTCCAAAGCGTGATAGAAATCATCTCGAAGTCGCTTGGTACCTTGTCAGAATCCGCAGCTACGGCTTTGCCAATAGAACGCAGGCAACACGGTCTATGGCTATCGCAGGTTCGCGATCGACCTCTACTCATGGGCGCGCGTCAACTTGTCCTCACTGCCCGGGCCTCACGGCCTCCGGAAGAATTGCGCGCTGGCTTACCGCCACAAATCAAGATCGGCCCCCTGGAGTCGGTACGAGATCTCGTTAGCCTCCAAGTGCCAGGCTTGGCGTTGATACCCTTGCCCGTGGCACCGCGCGAAATTCCTTATCAAACAGGTACGACATATTTTGAACTGGAACGCAGCGGCGATATGTGGCGTCGTATGAATAATTCGGTTGCGTTAGCTATCCATATTGGTGGTGAGTGGCCTGATCTTGCGTTAGAGTTGTGGGCGATCCGCAGTAAGTCGTCAGCGGATGTTGGGAGATGAGCGGTCGCAATACGCAGCGGGACTTGGAGCGCGAACCATTTCTCGACATGCATGCGAATATCGCCATGACACCAATGCTGCACGATACTGATCCGACGGTATTAATTCTTGATAGGCCAATCTCTCAGAATGTCCCGCGCACATCCGGGCCAGCGCCTGTTTTGCTGGAGCTAGGAAGCAATATTCGCGGCCCTAACCGTAGTGGGGCGGGGGCGCTTTATACACAAAATATCTTTATTGCACATGGAATGGGCCTGCTATTGCGCTTGGCACCATTACGTTTGATGTCAGAGCATCCAAGTCCCAATGATTTGCAAACAGAATTGCTGACAGAACTAAAAAACTTGACTGTCTCTTTGCGTGAAAATGGCTGTACAGAAATTGCCGCCACGGCTGCGCGCTATATACTTTGTGCCGCTCTTGATGAGGCCGTATTGAGTACATCTTGGGGCGCCAAGAGCGTATGGTCCCAACGGAGTCTGCTCGCGACCCTGCATGGAGAGACCTGGGGTGGCGAAAAACTCTTTGCAATGCTGACTGACTTTCAAAAAAATGTAGATGGAAACATTGACCTTATTGAGCTGATTGATACATGCCTCTCTCTTGGATTCAAAGGTCGTTATCGACTTTTAGAGCAGGGAGAGGCCCGGTTGTACGATTTGCGCATTGCGCTGGGGCGACTTGTGAGTACCCGCAGACAGTCGCGGCCTTCGTCATTGGCCCCGTCCTGCTTGCCTGAAACGGGTGAGGCGCAACTGCGAGGCTGGCTGCCGATATGGGTTGCAGCAATCTTATCTACTGGTTTAATCGTTTCGCTGTATGTGTATTTCTTTTTCCAAATATCGGAACAAAGTAATGTCGTCATAAGAACCCTCCGCCTCATTCAAGCGACCGAGTAGGGAATATCAGCTAATGCTACGCAGCCTGTTTTCTCAGAGACGTCTCATCATTTTTGCGGTTCTAAGCGTTGTCGCAGTTTGTGTGTGGTTCTTTGGACCGTACCTCCAGTTTAATGGATACGAGCCTTTTGGGTCGGTGGATGCACGCATCATTTTCGCGGGTGCGCTTTTTCTGGGGTGGCTTTTTTGGAACATGATCGCGTTGTGGCGCGCAAAGAGAGCCAGTAAACGTATTTTGGACGGGTTAATCGGCAATGAGAAACTGGCCGATATGCTGCCATCCCAGGATGAGGAAGAAATACAAGCACTGCGCGATAAAATGGCCGCAGCGGTTGCCACACAGAAAGAATTGTTAGGCAAAGATAAAAATATCTATTCGATTCCTTGGTATCTGATTATCGGTCCACCTAGTTCTGGCAAAACTAGTTTTCTGATGAAATCCGGCCTGCATTTTCCCTTGAGCGAACGTATGGAAGAGAGTTCTCGTCTTGGTTTGGCCGGGACTGGGAATTGTGACTGGTCGCTGACAGACCAAGCCATGTTATTAGATACGGCGGGTCGCTACACAATCCAAGATCAGAATAGACCGATTGATGCGCTGGCTTGGCGGACGCTGTTGACTTTATTGCTGGAGCATCGACCCCGCCAGCCTTTGAATGGAGTTATCATTACGTTACCGGCCGACCTCCTGCGAGATACGGCGCCAGATAGCGAGTCGGATTATGTCAGAAAAATTCGCACTCGCCTTCTTGAGATTCAACAAATCTTGAATATTACGATCCCTTTATATCTAGTGATCAATAAGTTGGATCTCGTCCCGGGTTTTACGGAAACCTATAGCGACTTGGATAACACTGGACGTGCTCAGCTATTGGGTACAGCAATGCCGCTTAATTTACGAAGCAATACGGAAGTCACAAAGCATATCAAGGATGGCTTGGATCAACTCAACGATCTCTCGCTGGCGCGCGTCCCGTATCGACTGCATGAAGAAGGTGATCTTAGGCGTCGCAGCGCAATTTTTGGATTCCCACATGAAATCCAAAGGCTGTTCAAGTCACTGACCTTCGTAGCGGAGAACCTATTTTTTGTCGAAAAATCAGCAATACCAGTAACCCCGCGCGGAATTTTTCTGACAAGCGCTACTGGAGGGGCGGCGATATCCGAGGCCGCTCGTGTTCAGAGCAATGATTTTTTTTCTATGTTGAAACAACAGCCCGCTGCTGGCTTGGTCTCGATTAAACCCTTCTTTCTGGAATCTATCCTCTCTAAATTTGTATTTGCAGAGGCTAAGCTAGCGGGTCGTAATAAAAAAACGGAAAGAAGCTTAGCGCTTTTGCATGCCGGTGGTTATGCCCTTTCCGGGGGGGTACTTCTACTTCTAGCGAGTATTTGGAGTTACCAAGCCTATAAGATTAGTGGCTTACTTAATCAGGCCGAACGGCACGCCGTCGGGTTACTGGGCGAAAGCCAACAGAATCCAACGACTGAACAAGCCGGCATTGAGTGGGGGATTCTGGATCAAGCTTATAATTTGATGAAATCGCTCGATCCTGGTGGCATTTTCGAAAATGTTGTTCTGGTTGGCTTGCCGGGAACAGGTAAATCCTTTGATGAAGCGAATGAGGCATATACAAGGCTACTTGCCACTATGCTTTTGTCTGCTCTTGCCTCTGAGCTAGAAATTCAGATTGGCCAGGCAATCGATCGCAACGATATGAATCGTCTTCGAACCGCGCTGACTGTTTATTTAATGTTAGATGATCCGGACCGCTATTCGTCACAGGTTGTTAGAGGGTGGATCTCTGCTACTATCGAGCAATACGTAGCTGCGGATCCGCAAATGCGCCAATCGGTTACGCGGCATTTTGGCGAACTTGAATATCGTTTCTATACAGCTCGAGTTGCGCGCGTTAGTTTTGCAATCAGTAATGACAGTGATCTAATACGGGTTGCGCGATCTCGTCTTGTGGTGCGTCCGCAGGCGGATCGTATTTATGACCAATTGAAGCGCGAAGCAGAAAACAACAACGCTATTCCGCGGCTTGATGTGACGCAGTCCCTAGGCTGGGCGTCGGCCCAACTCATTTCACTTCGTGCGCAGGCGGGATTACCACTAATAGTATCCGGTTTTTATACGCGCAACGGCTTCTACAAGGGCTTCCTGGAACGTCTGCCACATCTAACACTTGCTCAGGGAACCGATGATTGGGTCACAGGTAGCGCGGGTGCGTCTGATCCAGCAGCGATGCAGCAACTGGTGCAACAAATCACGAATCGCTATGTACAAGACTATACATCTGCCTGGCAGACTGTTCTTGAGCAGACCCGCCTCGCGAATTTTAACGACTTGACCAGTGCTGTCGGTGCATTGCAGCAGCTAGCAGCTCCAGATAGCCCGGTTATTGCTTTGCTTGGATTGCTGCGGTTTCATACGGAACTCTCTCCGCCAGGACCGCCGACTGGCGCAGGCGGCGGGGTCGTCACATCCCTAAGCTTGGTTTCTCAGCTCACGGTTCTTCTGGGCGGTGGCGAACAGGCGCGCACGGTAAATAGAGCAAGTACCTGGCCTGGGGACCGAATTCGAGCGCCCTTTGCTAATTTGGTTGCCTTGGTTGATACAAGTTCGGGCGCGCCACCGATAAATCGTGTGCAAGATTCTGCCGCTGCAGCTTTTGCAATGGCTAATGGTATTGCCACTGCTCAATCGCCGGCCGCTGCAGCCCATGCCGCGGGGCAACGGAAGATATCGGGCCAGTCGACCGACGCGCTTAGTAATCTTCAGGCTTCTTCGACGACGCTACCGAGTCCAGTTTCGCGCATTTACAATGATGTATCGTTTCGGAACTGGAATCAAATTATGCGTTTGGCACTCGAGTCCGCCAATGCGGCTTGGACGCGCGAGTTGCTCCCGATTTGCGAACGTTCTATCGCTGATCGGTTTCCAATCGTGTTCTCTTCTAGCCGTGAAATCCCCTTACAGGATTTTCGCTCTTTTTTTGGACCCGAGGGTGCGATTTCAAAATTCATTCAAAGTAATCTGAATAATTTCATCGTATGGCGCGCCGGGAAATATGAAGTTGCAACGATGGACGGCATTTCGCTACAACTCAGCCGTGAAGCTTTGGATAATCTTGGTAAGGCGCGTGCCATTCAGGACGCCTTTTTTGGAGCGGGAAATCTTCAGTTTCGCTTTTCTTTGACCCCTCATTATCTTGATCCTGCTGCGATTCGATCATTGGTGGAGGTGGATCAAATAAGATTATTGAGCGCCCATGATCCGCCACGATCTGTGGAAGTGACCTGGCCGGGCAATGAAGCCTCCGTTGTGCAGCTCTCGATTACCGGGATTGATGGGAAGGTTCGGGTAGACCGCCACACTGGTCCGTGGGCTCTGTTCAAGTTTGTACGGGCGGGCCTACCCACGGGCCGCGGGGAATCTTTCCTTTTGAACATGCAGATGGAAAATATCAGGGCTCAATATATGCTCAGAAGCGAAAGCTCCGTGAACCCGATGGCAATACGGGAATTGCAGGGTTTTCAGTGCGCTCAATCTCTATGAGTTCCCGCTTAGAGATTTGGGCGCACGCGGACTGCTGTATTGTCGCCTGTGGCTAATCCAATTCGAAGTAGACCGTAGCTCAATCGAAAGGATCAGAGATGAAGCGCAGCAGGTTCACCTAAGATCAGATTATCGACATTCTCGAGAAATACGAGGCCGGGACTTCTATTGCTGATTTGTGCCGGAGCCATGGGGCCAGCGACACGACCTTCTAGAACTGGAAGTCCAAATATGTCGGGATGGATGTCAGCGAGACGAAGCGGTTGAAGCGCCTTGAAGGCGAGAATGCTCGCCGCGAAGCGGCAAGCGGTCGCGAATCTTTTCGAATACCACGGAATGAGCGAGTGTTGGGCGTAGTGGGTGATTGGTTGTTGCTGGATAACCATGCGATACGAGGTGGCTTGCCAGGACGACCCTGTGCTGCGGGATCGGCTGAAAGAACTGACCAAGCTTCGACGCCGGTTCGGCTATCGGCGGCTGCATGTTTCCCTTCGGCGCGAAGGCTATGAGGTCAATCACACGCG
>Ga0007761_10157415_pt1 | contig 8878 bp, 9 predicted proteins | sample LauGreFBDMM110SD_FD_61643 | JGI IMG/M metagenome (GOLD analysis project Ga0007761, IMG submission 61643) | Metatranscriptome of freshwater lake microbial communities from Lake Michigan, USA - Fa13.BD.MM110.SD (Metagenome Metatranscriptome) | ecosystem: Environmental > Aquatic > Freshwater > Lake ... | reverse complement strand
CCGCTTGTCGGCCATTACAGGACAGCCATCATGAGCTTACTAGGCACATTTGATTTGGGCACTTCAGGTTTGGTTGCAAATTCATTGCGCTTGAACTTGATTGCTTCCAATGTGGCCAATGCTGAAACTGCGGTGAGTGCAGACGGCCAACCCTACCGTGCACGCCATGTGGTGTTGCAAGCAGAAGCGCGCGCAGGCCGTGTGGGCCAAGGCGTGAAAGTGGCTCGCATTGTCGAAAGCACTGCTGAACCTCGTTTGGAATACCGACCTGGCCATCCATTGGCCAACACACAAGGCTACGTCACCATGCCTAACGTGAACCCTGCTGAGCAGATGGTTGACATGGTGTCTGCCTCACGCGCTTACCAGTTCAACATCGAGATGATGAACACCACCAAGCAACTCATGCTCAAGACGCTGGATCTTGGCAAATAAAGGAAGCAATCATGACCACCACCATCAATAACATTCCTGTCTACGACCGCACTGCACCGCCTACGCCGACGACCAGCAATGGCACCTCTGCAGCCGATCTGTCAAAGAACTTTTTGAAAATGTTGACGGTTCAATTGCAGAACCAAGATCCGATGAATCCGATGGACAACGCCGCCATGACTTCACAGTTGGCTGCCTTGAACCAAGTAGATGGCATTAACAAGTTGAACACTTCTGTGAATGCGTTGGTGGCACAAATGCAATCGGCCAACTTCATGAACTTGTCTTCAAGTGTTGGCAAAACCGCTTTGGCGCAAGGCACACAAGTTTATTTTGCGGGCCAGTCAGTTGGCATGGCTGCAAAGTTAGATGCAGCAGCGGCTTCATTGAAAGCTGTGATTCGTGACAGCAACAGCCAAATTGTGAATCAGTTTGATTTTGGACCCACACCTGCTGGTACCGCCGATTTCATTTGGGACGGTGGCGACGATGCTGGCAAACAAGTGATGGCCGGCGTTTACACGCTAGAGCTGATTGCCACAGACGATCAAGGCAAAACCACTTCACCGACATCCTATGTTGGCGCCATGGTGACCAGCATTGGTCAAGAAGGCGCAGACATGCAAGTGGGCCTGAGCGACGGACGAAACATTTTGACCACTGACATTGTCAAGTGGTTGGCCATTTAAATTTTTGACGAATCAACAGATTAACCTGAGGACATTGACATGAGCAATATCGCAACCGCACTCTCTGGACTGCAAAACGTTTCCTTGGCCATTGACACGGTCAGCAACAACATCGCCAACGCCAACACCATTGGCTACAAAGCTGGCGAATATGTTTTTGCCACACAGTTTTTAAACGGCAGTAATTCGTCTGACCAGCCAGCCACAGGCACAGGCGGTCAGTCTTTGGGTGTACGCCGTCCCATGACGCAAGGTGCCATTACTAACTCAGCCAACCCTTTGGATTTGGCCATCAGTGGCAAGGGCATGTTCCGTTTGTTGCAAGGCTCTGGCAGTGCAGCCACAGTCGATCCATCTTCTGTTTACTATTCTCGCAATGGCCAATTTGGTGTTGACAAGAATGGCTACATTGTCAATGAGAACGGCATGTTCTTAACGGGTTACCAACCTTCCATGGATGGCAATCAAATTACAGACGATTTAATTAAGAACAATGGTTTGTTGCGCATGCCTGCCAACAACTTGCCTGGCAACGCCACTACCACCTCCACCATGTCAGCCATGTTGAATTCCACTTCAACAGCGTTTACAAAAACAGCCAATGTTTCGTTTGACCCCACACAGGCCACTTACAACAACAAGACCACTCAAACCGTGTTTGACAGCACAGGCAATTCTCACACCTTAGAGGTGTACTACCGCCGCATCACAGACTCAACTTTGTCGATCACTTCAGGGACTACAGGCTATACCTACAGCCCCAGCAATTCATCCTCTCCCAATACATTGGGCACCACCAGTGTGCTGTTGAACAAAGAAACTGTGTTGCGTGTGAATACAGCGCCTGTTGCGTCCTCTTTAACCAGCGTAGCTTCTACGGGCAACAGCTTGACATTGACAGCTGCGCCTAGCAATGCCGGCGCGGCAGTGACAGCTCTGACTGGCTTGAAAGTATTTGTCAATGGCATTGACTCTGGCGTCAATGTGGGAACATACAACACTGCTGCAAGCACTACATTGCCCTTAACTGGCAACATCACCATACCTTCTGGCGCTGCTGTCACTCTTTATGATCCTGACGTAACATTAGGATGCACTGCCATCAGCGGTACTGCCTCTAATACCCTCACTTTGGGTGCAGATCATGCCAGTGTCAAAGCGGGAGACAAACTTTACTTTGGCTCACCCTTAGTGGACAGTGGCGTGACCGTGCTGAGCAAAAGCAGTGGCAGTTCCGCACCTTTTACAGTGACATTGTCTTCTGCAATTACCACCGCAGCTACGACAGCTGTGTTCAAACATGCTCTGTCGATGACTTTGATCACACCCGATGGTGCTGAAATTCCTGTGACGGGCGCCACCAACAAAAAGATGTCTGGCGAAATTTTGACAACCACCACCTCACAAGTGGAAGTTTATGCCTCCATCGATGGTAAGTTTTATGACTACCAAGATGCGTCTACTTTTTCAAACCGCGCGGCAAATCCTGAAACACAAGGCGCTGCCGGAACAGGTTACAAAACAGTTGCCAAGCTGAGCTTCATGGGTGGCCAGAACATCGACACCATCGTCAAAGACTCTTTGTCTGGCGACCCCATGTTCAAGACCATCACCAAATTGACCAGCCGCGTGACCAATCAAGCCGGCGGCAGTTCCGATCTGATTATTGATCTAAATTTGTCTGGTACTGAACTCCATGCTGGCTCTTTTCAAATTAACAAGAGCACACAAAACGGTGAAGCTGTAGCACGTTTGACAAATATCACCGTTGACAATGCGGGCCGCATTGTGGGCGTGTACGGCACTGGCAAACAACAATTTATTGGTCAAGTGGCCATGGTGAGTTTTGACAATGAAGAAGGCCTGATTCCAGTCAGCAAAAATGCGTTCACAGCCTCCAGCATGACAGGTACTGAACAAGACGGAATAGGTGTGACTGTTGGTCGCGCAGGAACTGGTGTTTTGGGTGAAATTCGCAGCCAAGCGCTTGAATCTTCAAACGTTGACTTGGCCAATGAATTGGTTCGCTTGATGATTTTGCAACGCTCTTACAGCGCCAACTCACAAAGCTTGAAAGCCGTTGACCAAACTTTGCGCGATACGCTGCAAATGGTCGGTTGATTTTTAACACTCTCAAACAGAACCTGGTTTAAATCATGATTGATCGTTTTGTCTTCACTGCAATGACTGGTGCCAAAAGCGCCATGGGGCAGTTGGCCACAACGTCTCACAACATGGCCAATTTGCAAACGCCAGGTTTCAGAGAAATGTTGTCTTCTTTCAGAGCGGTTCCTGTCATGGGTGGCAGTGCTGATTCGCGTGCATTTGTGATTGATTCAACACCTGGCGCAGACTGGACACCTGGCGCAGTCAGCGCGACAGGCAATCCTTTGGATGCTGCCATTCAAGACGAAGGCCTTTTTGCCCTGCAGCGCGCGGATGGTCAAGAAGCCTATACACGTGCGGGTAAGTTTCACCTAGATGCACAAGGCTTTCTGGTCAATTCTTCGGGATTGAATGTTTTGAACGATCAAGGGCAGACCATTCAAATTCCAGTGGGCAGTCAAGATGTTGTCATTCAGGCCAACGGGATCGTGACAGCCACGCTGCCTGGCCAAAAATTTGAAACACCCGTCACACGTTTGAAATTGGTCAATCCTGCACCGCACACGCTTGAGCGTCAGGCAGACGGTTTGTTCACCTCCACAGAAGACTTGGATTCTATGGATGACATCCGTTTGGTGCCAGGTTCATTAGAGGGCAGCAACGTGAGTGCGGCTCAGGCCATGGTTCAAATGATTACGCAAAACCGCTTGTTTGACTTGAACATTCGTTTGGTTCAAGTTGCTGAGCAAAATTCGAAAACTGCAGGGACCTTAATGTCCTTGTCCAGGGTTTAAACACCCGTGAAATGAAGGAGCTACAAAATGTTGAGATCTTTATGGATTGCCAAAACCGGCATGGATGCACAGCAAACCAGCTTGGACACCATCTCCAATAACCTGGCCAACGTTTCGACCACCGCTTACAAGCGTGTTCGTCCCATTTTTGAAGACTTGCTGTATCAAAACATACGCAGCCCAGGTTTGAATGAAGACTCTGGCAGTTATGTGCCTTCAGGTCTGCAAGCTGGAAACGGTGCACGCATTGCAGCAACACAACGAATTAACAGTGCAGGCTCCTTGGTCCAAAGTCAAAATCCATTGGACATGGCCATCAATGGCAATGGTTATTTTGCAGTGTCAACCCCCAATGGGTTGGCTTACACACGTGCTGGCAATTTCATGCGCAACGACAAAGGTCAAATTGTGACGGCCAGCGGCAATGTGTTACTGGGTCAAACCAGCGTTGCCGCTAACAGCACAAATACGGCTGGCATTGTGGTTCCCTCTAAATCAACTTCAGTTGTGATTGGCTCGGATGGTACAGTGAGTTACTACCTGGGTGATGCCAGCGCACCCGCTCAAGCAGATCAAATTGCGATGGTGAGCTTTGTCAATCCAACTGGCTTGGCTTCTGCCGGTGGCGGTTTGTATTACGAAACCATGTCATCTGGTGAAGCTCTGGTAGGTGTTGCTGGCAAAGATGGATTGGGTTCAATCAGCCAGTACTACACCGAGCAGTCCAATGTGAACGTGGCTGAAGAATTGGTATCACTCATTGCAGCGCAGCGCGCTTATGAAATTACGGCCAAGTCTGTTTCTGCATCAGATCAAATTCTGCAAAAGTTAGGACAACTGTGATGAGAAAAATTGCACTCCTAGCTTCAATGCTGGCCATTTTGTCTGGCTGTGCAGAATTGCCATCTGCTTCCAAGCAATCATTGGTGAATGGCGACACGTCAGCACGCCCCGAGGCTCAAGCAATTGTGGCCACGTCCAAAGGTTCACTGGTTCCAACCTCGAGACCAGCTGCTTCAACTTACAAGGGATTGTTTGAAGAGCGCCGCGCTGTTCGTGTGGGTGACACACTCACGGTGTTGTTGAATGAAACAACCCGCGCCAGCAAAGACATTGGCACCAACGCGCGTCGCTTGTCTTCTAACGGCCTGAATGCAGGTTTCAACATGAGCACAGGAAGCACGGCTACTCCCACAGCCATCAATGGTGGTGTGAACACCAATGGCAACATCAACTTTGACAGCAAGGGCGGCTCGTCTGCTTCCAATCAGTTCTTAGGCACGATCACGGTCACAGTATTAGAAGTATTGCCCAACGGCAATTTGAATGTGGCTGGCGAAAAGCGCTTGGCCGTGGGACACGAAGAAGAAGTGATTCGCTTTGGCGGCATTGTGTCGCCGACTACTTTACAAGGCAATTCTGTTTTGTCATCGCAAGTGGCCGATGCACGCATTGAGTACAGAGGCGTGGGCATTACTGATCAAGTTCAGACCCCTGGCATGCTGACCAAATTGTTCAGCAAGTTTTCACCTAACTGAGGATGAGGCCATGACGCACCGCACGCTCTCTAAATGGTTTTTACTCATGGCTTTTGTCCTGGGCATGTCACAAGTGATGGCTGCCAGATTGAAAGACATGGCCGTGGTATCGGGTCAACGTCCCAATCAACTGATTGGTTATGGCTTGGTGGTGGGCTTAGACGGCACGGGCGACAACTCGGGTTCTAACCCTGTCACAGGTCAGTCTGTGATTACCATGCTCAATTCATTGGGTGTGTCTGTACCGCCAGGCATCAACCTGCAAGCACGCAACGCCGCCGTGGTCATGGTGACCGCTGAGTTGGCCGCATTGGCTCGCCCTGGTCAGGCGATGGACGTGACTGTTTCATCTTTGACCAATGCGCGAAGTTTGCGCGGTGGCACACTCCTCATGACGCCTCTGAAGGCAGCCAATGGCCAAGTGTATGGTCAAGCTCAGGGCTCTATTGTGGTTCCAGGCGCATCGGTTAGCACTGCCATGGCGCGTACCACCGTAAATCAATTGTCTGCTGGCCGTATTCCAAGCGGCGGTATGGTTGAGCAAGCCGCCCCTGAAGCCGACATGGACCCTGTGGTTGAGTTCAATTTCCACAAAGTGGATTACGCACAAATTCAGCGCGCTGTAGAAGCCATCACCAGGGTGGTGGGTGAAGAGAATGCAGTGACCGCAGTCGATGCCAGAACTGTTGCAGTTCGTGTACCTGTTCAAAGAGCACAGCGCGTCAGCGTGATGGCCCAATTGCTTGAACTCGACATTCAGCCCGCCGTGGACATTGCCAGAGTGGTGATCAATGCCCGCACAGGCTCTGTGGTGGTGAATCAATCTGTTCGTTTGGCGCCTTTTGCTGTGACTCACGGCAACTTGACCATCCATGTGCAAGCCAATAACCAAGCGATTCCCCAGTCATTGGTGTCACGCAACCGTCCTGTGAACCAACGCAATGAACGCGTCAGCATCGATCCTGGTCCTGCCGGTCAAATGGTGCGGGTTGAAGAAGGCGCTTCTTTGGAGCAAGTGGTCCGGGCTATCAACCTGCTGGGTGCGACACCGCAAGACTTGATGTCTATTTTGCAAGCCATGAAAACTTCTGGCGCACTGCAAGCAGAGTTGGAAATTATTTAACATGGCCGACCTCATCGTCTCTGGTTTGATTTCTGCAAAGCCGCTGACCAATGTCACGGTTGATGCAGCACAAATCAAGAAAATCCAGCAAACAGCCCAAGATTTTGAGGCTGTGTTGTTGCGCCAGATGATGCGTGAGATTCGGAATTCCGCTTTCAGCGAAACCAGCAAGGGTGGTAGCAATGCCACTTATCTGAGTTTGGCCGACGAGCAATTGGCCAACAACATGGCCGCCCAAGGCGGCTTTGGGTTTGGCAAAGCCATGGCTCAACAAATGATTCAGCAAGCTCAAGCAGCGCAGTTAATCAACTCTGCTGCCAATGCCGTAAAGCCTTAAGCACATCGGAACCCATCAGTGAGAACAGCAGCCCTCTTTGACAGCGCCATGGCCGGACTTCAGTCCGCTCAGTCGGGCATGCTGGTCACTTCCCAGAACGTCACAGGTTCATCGGTTGAGGGATACGTTCGCCGCACGTCGAGTGTTCGGGTCAATGGCTTGTCGCCTTCATCGATTGACCTCACAGGCACTTCCTTTGCCGTTGAGGGTTTCACGCGTTACTTTGACAATTTGCTGCAAGGCCAGTTGCTGTCGCAGCAAAGCAAAACCAGCTACAGCCAAGCACTGACGCAATCGGTGGCACCTTTAGATGCCATGCTCACTGAGCCGGCCACTTCCATTGCCACGGCCTTGGGCAATTTTTTCAATGCTGCAGGTTCTATTGCCAATGAACCTACCAACTCAGCTTACCAACAAAGTTTGATTGGCAATGCGCGCTTGGTAGCCGATCGGGTGCGCGGCTTGGCCAACGCAGTAGGCCAAATTTCAAGCAATGCGTCTCAGGCTTTGGCCGATGTGCTGAATCAGGCTAATTCTTTGACGCCGCAGTTGGCTTCTGTGAATTCCAAAATTCGCGCAGCAGCCATCCCTGGCCTGGCTGCTGCCTCTCCAGATTTGCTGGACGAGCGCGACCGCATTGTGGGAAAGCTGCAAGAGTTGGTCGGTGGCACCACCTTGATCAATGAAGATGGTTCTGCCAGCTTTTTGCTCAATGGACAGCATTTGGTGGACAGGGAAATTGCGAACACGTTTACCAATACGTCAGGTACAAGTGTGATTCGCAGTGACATGCCTCTCAACGACCTGAGAGTCAAAGTGGCGTCGTTGGATGGACGCAACCCTGTTTATGTCAAGCTTGTGATGCCTGCAGTGGCCCAAAAACAAAGCAATGGGGTCACACCGCTTCTCGACGCCAACGGAAATTCTGTGATGATTCCTGGCCAAACAATTTTGCAAGATGGCAAAGCAGGTGCCTATGTGCATCTACTTCAAAACTTTGTGCCAACCGTGCAAAAGAGCATTAATTTGCTGGCCACACAACTTGTGCGAAGCATCAATCAAACTACCAACGCAGCTGGCACTGCCATTGCGCCGATATTTGGTTTTGCATCAATCACCTCTAGCCCTACCCCACTGACTGGCATCAGCAGTGACACTGCCGGAAAAACTTTGCTAGATGGCCTTTGGAAAAAAACGGACACCACTTCTTATTTGTACAGCGAGCTGGTTGAAGGCTCCAATCCTCAGAGCAGCAATTATCGCCAGACGATCGATGCTGCGTTAAGCAAGGCAGAGTTTGATGCGCGTCTTTTCAAGATCGTGGGTACATTTGATAATTCTCAGTTCACCAACATGGACGCCACCGCTTCTGCGGCTTTACAAAGCAAACGTGACTCCTTCACATCACCCGTGACTTTTATCACGAGCAGTGTGGCCACGACCATTGCCACATGGAAGAACACGCAACAATCGGATGAAGCCTTGCAAAAAAGCCTGGCCAATCAAAAGTCCTCCATCACAGGCGTGAACTTGGACGAAGAAGCCGCCAACTTGGTCAAGTACCAACAGCTCTACAACGCCTCTAGCAAATTGATGCAAACAGGCAAGCAAATGTTTGACACTTTGCTGGGCATGTTGTCGTGAGATTTTTTAAGCAAGGACCCTCAAAATGAGAATCAGCAGCCAACAGGTCTTTGACAGCGGTGTTTCGTCGATGCAACAGCACACCTCAGATGTGGTGAAGTATCAGCAACAAATTTCTTCAGGCCGCAAATACCAACTGGCGTCTGACGATGCTTTGGCGGCTGGCTTGGGTGTGCAAATCGATTTGGACAATGCGCAATTTGCCATGTTCA
>Ga0007761_10119820_pt1 | contig 8918 bp, 8 predicted proteins | sample LauGreFBDMM110SD_FD_61643 | JGI IMG/M metagenome (GOLD analysis project Ga0007761, IMG submission 61643) | Metatranscriptome of freshwater lake microbial communities from Lake Michigan, USA - Fa13.BD.MM110.SD (Metagenome Metatranscriptome) | ecosystem: Environmental > Aquatic > Freshwater > Lake ... | reverse complement strand
GCTTTCGAGGTAAAGCCTCGAAAGCCTCTAAGTACTTTCCACTTCAGTGGAGGAAAAGAGCTCCAAAGTCTTAGTTCGAAGCAAGACTTTTCCAACTCATTCCAACTCCATCTAAAATAACCGATGAATTATAAATTTGAAGAAGAATAACTAAAAAAACTGCGAATAATCCACCAAAAACAGCCATTAATGGAGTGGTTCCCCATCCTGGTGCTACTTTTCCATATTCAGAATTTAATGGACGAAGAGCTGTACCTAATGCTGTAACAATAGCGTCTGTTGATTGAAGAGAACTTTTTTGTGTTGCCATACAATTGAAAATTGTTTGATAAAAATTTTATTTAGCAATTCGTGGAGGTTCACGGAAAAAAATTGAAAAAAAGATAATTCCTAAAGTTCCTATTAAAAGGAATGTATAAATTAATGCTTCCATAAATTTTATATTTGTAACTACGTATTGTGCCGCTCGGCTATGCGAGGCGAAGCCTTCAGTACCTTGAGCTTTGCGGCAAAGCCTGCAGTAGCACGCTCCGCTCGAAAGCAAGCTATCGCGACAAAGCCTCGAGTGCGATTATACTGCTTGACGACGAGTACTTACATCTCCAAGTTTTTGGAAAGCTCCAAATTCTACTTGTTCATCTAAGTCTGGATCAATCCCAGCAAATACATCACGGAAAATTGTACGTGCACCATGCCAAATATGACCAAAAAAGAACAGAAGACCAAAACATAAATGTCCAAAAGTAAACCATCCACGTGGGCTACTACGGAAAACTCCATCTGATTGTAATGTGGCACGATCAAATTCAAAAATTTCCCCGAGTTGAGCACGACGAGCATATTTTTTTACTGTTGCTGGATCAGAAAAACTTACACCGTTTAATTCTCCACCATAAAAAGTAACTGAAACACCAATTTGTTCAATTGAATATTTTGATTCTGCACGACGGAATGGAACATCGGCGCGTACTACACCATTTCCATCAAGTAATAAAACAGGAAAAGTTTCAAAGAAAGTCGGCATACGTCGAACAAATAATTCACGTCCTTCTTTATCTTGAAATGAAGCATGTCCTAACCATCCTGCAGCAATTCCATCTCCATTATCCATCGGTCCAGCTCGAAATAATCCACCTTTTGCTGGGTTATTCCCAATATAATCATAAAAAACTAATTTTTCAGGAATAGCTGACCAAGCTTTGGCATAGGCTTCTGCTTTATTTCCATCAGTATTTTGAAGATTTTTTTGTACACGTTTTTCAATTTCTTGTTGAAAGAATCCAGAATCCCATTGATAACGAGTTGGTCCAAATAATTCAATTGGAGTAGCAGCTGAACCATACCACATTGTTCCCGCAACAATAAATGCGGCCCAAAAAACAGCAGCAATACTACTTGATAAAACAGTTTCAATGTTTCCCATTCGTAATGCTTTATAAAGACGTTGTGGTGGACGTACTGTTAAATGAAATAATCCTGCTAAAATACCAACTACACCAGCGGCAATATGATGTGCAGCAATTCCACCTGGATTATAAGGATCAAATCCATCTGCTCCCCATGATGGGGCTACTGCTTGAATAGAACCAGTAATACCATAAGGATCTGAAATCCAAATTCCAGGACCAAATAATCCTGTTACGTGAAACGCACCAAATCCAAAACAAAGTAAACCTGATAAAAATAAATGAATACCAAAAATTTTTGGTAAGTCTAAAGCTGGATTTCCTGTACGAGGATCACGAAATAATTCTAAATCAAAATAAACCCAATGCCAAATAGCGGCTAAAAATAATAATCCTGATAAAATAATATGTGCTGCTGCAACACCTTCATAACTCCAAATACCTGGATTTGAAGCAGTAGCTCCAGTAATACTCCATCCACCCCAAGAACCAGTAACTCCTAAACGAGTCATAAAAGGAAGAACGAACATTCCTTGGCGCCACATAGGATTTAAAACAGGATCTGAGGGATCAAAAACAGCTAATTCATATAAAGCCATTGAACCAGCCCAACCCGCTACGAGTGCAGTATGCATTAAATGTACTGCAATTAAACGACCTGGATCATTTAATACTACAGTATGAACACGGTACCAAGGTAAACCCATAATTATTTCTTTCTAATATTTTTTACTTTCTTTTGAAATCAAGTTCTTCCAGGCAAAGCCTGAGCACCTCTAGTTGAAGGCTTCACGCGTAGCTCGCTTTCGAGCGAAGCGTGCTTCTGAAAGCTGTCCGAGCTGCGCGTGGTACCTCCACCAGAGTGTGCTCTCTCCTGCATGGAGAGTGTGTACCTTTCGAGGCTCCTCTCCACGTTCGTGGAAGCAAAGCCTCGAAGGGAGAATATTTTTTAATCTAAAGGTTTCATTGATAATACTGGTTCAGTATCACGATTAATTCCTTTTTCAAATCCAGCTCCAGCAGCACGAGCACGTCCAGCATGCCATAAATGTGCTACAAAGAAAAAGAATCCTAAAACATAATGAGAACAAGCTAACCAAGAACGTGGGTTAACATAGTTTGTAGCATTAATTTCTGTTGCTACTCCACCTACTGAATTTAATGAACCTAAAGGAGCATGAGTCATATATTCAGCTGAACGACGTTCTTGCCAAGGTTGAATATCACTTTTTAATTTAGCAATATCTAAACCATTTGGTCCACGAAGTGGTTCAACCCATGGAGCTCGAAGATCCCAGAATCGCATTGTTTCTCCACCAAAAATGATTTCTCCAGTTGGAGAACGCATTAAATATTTTCCTAATCCTGTTGGACCTTGTGCTGAAGCTACATTCGCTCCTAAACGTTGATCTCGAACTAAAAAGGTAAAAGCTTGAGCTTGAGAAGCTTCTGGACCTGTTGGACCAAAAAATTCTGATGGATAAACTGTATTATTAAACCAACTCATAACTGCAGCAATAAATCCCATTAAAGAAACAGATGCTAAACTATAAGAAAGATAAGCTTCTCCCGACCATACAAAAGCACGACGAGCCCAAGCAAATGGTTTGGTTACAATATGCCAAATTCCACCAAGAATAGTTAAAGTTCCAACCCAAATATGACCTCCAACAACATCTTCTAAGTTATCAACGGAAACAATCCATCCATCTCCACCAAAAGGTGATTTTAAAAGATATCCGAAAATAACACTTGGATTTAAAGTTGGACTTGTTACAATACGAACATCTCCTCCACCAGGAGCCCAAGTATCATACAGACCACCAAAAAACATTGCTTTCCAAACTAATAAATAAGCACCTAAACCTAGAATAATTAAATGAATTCCAAGAATAGTAGTCATTTTTGATTTATCTTTCCATACATATCCATAAAATGGAAAAGATTCTTCCAGAGTTTCTGGTCCTACTAATGAATGGTATACACCACCAAAACCTAAAACTGCTGATGAAAGAAGATGTAATACACCTGATACAAAGTATGGATAAGTATCTAATACTTCACCACCAGGTCCTACACCATATCCTAATGTAGCTAAATGTGGTAATAAAATAAGTCCTTGTTCATACATTGGTTTACTTGGAACAAAATGAGCTACTTCAAATAAATTCATAGCTCCAGCCCAAAAAACAATGAGACCAGCATGAGCAACATGAGCTCCTAAAAGTTTCCCAGAAAGATTAATAAGACGAGCATTTCCAGCCCACCAAGCAAAACCTGTTGATTCTTGATCTCGTCCGCCAACGAGAATATTTTGATTAAAGAGCGTTTCCACGTGGAAGAACCTCCTCAGGGAATACTAGATTTTCATGTGGCTGATCTTGAGCTGCCATCCAAGCTCGAATTCCTTCGTTTAAAAGAATATTTTTCGTATAAAAAGTTTCAAATTCTGGATCTTCTGCTGCACGAATTTCTTGTGATACAAAATCGTAAGCACGTAAATTCAGAGCTAATCCTACTACTCCAATCGCTGACATCCAAAGTCCAGTTACTGGAACGAAAAGCATAAAGAAGTGAAGCCAACGTTTATTCGAAAAAGCTACACCAAAAATTTGAGACCAAAATCTATTCGCTGTTACCATTGAATATGTTTCTTCTGCTTGTGTAGGATTAAAAGCACGGAATGTATTTGATCCATCACCATCTTCAAATAATGTATTTTCAACAGTTGCTCCATGAATAGCACATAATAATGCTGCTCCTAAAACACCAGCTACACCCATCATATGGAAAGGATTTAACGTCCAATTATGGAATCCTTGAAAAAATAAAATAAAACGAAAAATACCTGCCACTCCAAATGATGGAGCAAAAAACCATCCTGATTGTCCTAAAGGATAAATAAGGAATACTGCAGTAAAAACAGCAATAGGAGCTGAAAAAGCAATAGCATTATATGGACGAATTTTTACTGCTCGTGCAATTTCAAATTGACGTAACATAAATCCAATTAATCCAAAAACTCCATGCAGAGCAGTAAAAGTCCAAAGTCCTCCTAATTGACACCAACGAGTAAAATCCCCTTGAGCTTCAGGACCCCATACAAATAAAAGAGAATGTCCTAAACTATTTGCTGGAGTTGAAACTGCAGCTGTTAAAAAATTACATCCTTCTAAGAAAGAACTTGCGATTCCATGAGTATACCATGAACTTACAAAAGTAATTCCTGTAAAAAATCCTCCCACAGCAAAATAAGCACATGGAAGAAGCAGAAGTCCTGACCAACCAACAAATACGAAACGATCTCGTTTTAGCCAATCATCAACATCATCAAACCAACTTCTTGTTTTATCTACTGAACCAATTACAATAGTCATTTTTTCTTTGATTTTTTTAAATACGCCAACAATTCCGAGGCAAAGCCTCCAGCAGCTCGCCAGAGCCCACTACATTAGAGCGTACATCAATTATACGAAAATTCGAAGTTGAAAGTCAAGTTAAATCTTTTATGAATCTTCAAAAGGATCTTTTAAATTTTGGGCAGGCTTTCCAAACCCCATATAAATTGAATACGCAGTTAAACTTAATAACAAAAACCATAAAAAAATAGTTAAAAAAAAACTTTCCATAGGCGTGTTTTTTATTGTATCAGCTGGCCCTCCACAAAATCAAGCTTCACGTGAAGCTCGAAAGCGAGCTACGCGTGAAACTCGGGAGAGCATTGTGACAGTAGTTCCACTCCGTGAAGAGCACGCAGTGTACGATGAACTGCTCGCGAAGCGCAAATGCTCGTAGAGGTATTGCAGCGCTTTGCCTTAGCGAGTGGAGAGAGCTTTTTCTTTTAAAAATTCATTTCAGCTAATTGAACTTTTTCAAATTGTTTTTTCTTTAAAACAAGAAAAACTTGAGCTAATAATGTAAAAAATAAAAATACTAATAATCCTTGAACACGTAATGGAGATTGTAAAACAATTTCCGTCTCAATTTGTCCAAAACCACCAACATTTGGATTGACTGTTAATGGTTGATCAGCATTAATAAGTTGTCCTTTCGTTACAACTAAATCTGGTCCCAGTGGAACAAATTCGCTTACTGTATCATTTGTTGCAGTTTGAATTTGAATTTCAAATCCATCTTTTCCATTCTCAATGATATTAGTAATTGTTCCAGTCGCTGGTGAATTATAAATCGTATTATTACTTCGTTTTCCATCAGGATAAACTTGTCCACGACCACGATTTCCACCCACATAAAGAGGGTAAGTTAAATAATGAACATTTTTATTGGTTGTTGGATCAGGAGCTAAAATAGGAAAAGTCATTTCACTATATTTTTTTCCTGGAACTGGACCAACAACAATAATATTTTTTTTGGTTTCAGAATAAGGTTGAAAATATAAATTTCCAATTTTTTCTTTTAATTCGGCCGGAATACGATCCGGAGGTGCAATTTCAAATCCTTCCGGTAAAATAAAAACCGCTCCAACATTTAAAGCACCTTTTTTTCCATTTCCTAAAACTTGTTTAATTTCTTGGTCATAGGGAATTTCAACAACTGCTTCAAAAACTGAATTTGGTAATACTGATTGAGGTACTTCAATATTTACTGGTTTTTGTGCTAAATGACAATTAGCACAAACAATCCGACCAGTTTTTTCTCGAGGATTTTCATATCCTGTTTGAGCATAAATAGGATAAGCAGAAGCTGGTGCAATTTGACTAAAATTTACAAAAATACTTGCAGCAAAACTACAAAAAGAAAGAAAACTTAATAAATTTAATCCTCCACCAGCGTGGGGAGGAACTGAGGCAAAACCTCGCAAAGAAACAGGACGAAAGTGCTGATTCATTCTACATTTTTATTTACTTGTAAAAATTTGAGTATATTCAGTAATTGCTTCTTTCACTAAACTTTCAGCTTCTTTAGTAAAAGTTTTTTGTGAACGAATAATTTCTGAATAAGCTGGTTTATTCGTTACTAAATATTCACGAAGACCATTTAGAAAAGGACGAACTGATGAAACAGCTAATTTATCTAAATACCCTTGAATTCCCGTATAAATAGTAGCTACTTGAAGTTCAACACTTAATGGAGAAGATTGTGATTGTTTTAATAATTCACGCAGACGAACACCACGAGCAAGTTGATTTTGAGTAGCTTGATCTAAATCACTGGCAAATTGAGAAAAGGCTTCCAGTTCAGCAAATTGAGCTAATTCTAATTTTAATGTTCCAGCTACTTGTTTCATAGCTTTAATTTGCGCAGCTGATCCTACACGAGATACTGAAATCCCTACGTTAATAGCTGGTCGAATTCCAGAGTTAAAAATATCTGCTGAAAGGAAAACTTGTCCATCAGTAATAGAAATAACATTAGTAGGAATATATGCTGATACATCCCCACCTTGTGTTTCAACAATAGGAAGTGCAGTCATACTTCCTTCTCCTAAAGCATCACTTAGTTTTGCTGCTCGTTCCAGAAGACGAGAATGAAGATAAAAAACATCACCTGGATAAGCTTCACGTCCTGGAGGTCGACGTAATAACAGGGACATTTGACGATACGCTTGAGCTTGTTTTGTTAAATCGTCATAAATAACTAAAGTATGACGTCCAGAATACATAAAAAATTCAGCTAAAGCAGCTCCAGTATATGGTGCTAAATATTGCAGAGTGGCTGAAGAATCAGCATTTTCAGCAACAATAATAGTATATTGAAGCGCATTTCCTTCTTGTAAGGTTGAAACAATTTGTGCTACGGTCGAAGCTTTTTGTCCAATCGCTACATAAACACAAATAACATTTTGACCTTTTTGATTTAAAATAGTATCAACAGCTACAGCAGTTTTTCCCGTTTGGCGATCCCCAATAATTAATTCACGTTGACCACGACCAATAGGAATCATTGCATCAATGGCTACTAATCCTGTTTGTAAAGGTTCATATACTGAACGTCGAGAAATAATTCCTGGTGCTGGACCTTCAATTAAACGTGTTTCTGAACTAGGAATATCCCCTTTTCCATCAATAGGTCGTGCTAAAGCATCTACTACCCGTCCTAAAAAAGCTTCACCTACGGGAACTTGAGCAATTTTTCCTGTAGCTTTTACTGAATCTCCTTCTTGAATAGTAATTCCTTCACTCATTAAAACAGCACCAACATTATCGGCTTCTAAATTAAGGGCTACTCCAACCGATCCATCTTGAAATTGGAGAAGTTCTCCCGCCATTACTTTTTCTAATCCATAAATACGAGCAATTCCATCTCCAACTTGAAGAACAGTACCAACATTAACAATTTCAATATCTTTTTTATATTGTTCAATTTGTTGACGAATTACTGAACTAATATCTTCTGGTCTCATTTTTACCATACATTCTTCTCCTTTTGCTTTTTCATTCCAGCGGTCGCGCTTCGCGAGCAGTACATTCGTTCCACGAGTACGCGAAGCGAGCTTCGCGTGAAATACAGTTAAGCATTGTCTTCCACTGCGTAGATACGAGTTCTCTCCATATTAGTTGTTGAAACTTATTTTGTTTATTAATAAATCAACAAATTGTTTTTGTATTAAAGATGAAGATTTTTTTTGTTTCATTTTCTCAACAGCTTTTTGTAAAGCCCCAGCAGTTAAAAGAGAACGAATTTCATTTCTTAGTTTTTGTTTTTCAAGATCTAAGGTAGATTTTTTGGTTTCTTCTAAACGGGTAACTTCGAAAGTTCCTCGAAGGATAGAATTTTTTCGTGTTTCTTCGGCTGTCGTACGACTTTGACTTTGGAGTATTTTTGCTTTCGCTTGAGCTTCAGAAAGATTTTTTTTAGCTTTCTCAAGTTTCAATTGAGCATCTTGAAAACGATTTTCAACATCTTGGAGAGTTTGAACAATTTTTTTTTTTCGTTCAGTCAGAAGTGAAGATAAAACATCTTTCCCAACAACCCATAAAACTCCAATAACAACAGTTAAATTAAGAACATTGGTTTCTAATAAATTAGTATTAATTCCAAAACCTTCCAAGCGTATTCCTCCTTTTTTAATAGTTTCCCCCCTTCACTTTCGTGGAAGACCTGAGGCAAAGCCTCGGATCTCTCCACTTGCGTGGAGAAAGAGCATATTTTTCGTGCTAGTACTCTCCATTTCACGCTTCGCTCGATAGCGAGCGGAGCGTGAAGCCTGCGTAGCTCAAAAGCCTTCCAAGCCTCAGAAGCAAGCGTAGCTCAATTCGGTGGAGAGCACATTTCAAGCTCGAAATCCTATTTTGATTTAACTCACAAAAGGATTAGCAAATAATAAAGCTAATGCAACTACTAAACCATAAATTGTTAACGCTTCCATGAAAGCTAAACTTAGAAGAAGAGTTCCTCGAATTTTCCCTTCTGCTTCAGGTTGACGAGCAATACCTTCTACTGCTTGCCCTGCTGCTGTTCCTTGTCCAATTCCAGGTCCAATAGCTCCTAAACCAATAGCTAAACCTGCTCCGATTACTGATGCTGCACAAATTAATGGATTCATAATTA
>Ga0007761_10197404_pt1 | contig 8974 bp, 10 predicted proteins | sample LauGreFBDMM110SD_FD_61643 | JGI IMG/M metagenome (GOLD analysis project Ga0007761, IMG submission 61643) | Metatranscriptome of freshwater lake microbial communities from Lake Michigan, USA - Fa13.BD.MM110.SD (Metagenome Metatranscriptome) | ecosystem: Environmental > Aquatic > Freshwater > Lake... | reverse complement strand
CTGATTTCAATGTTAGATGTATTATGGAAACTGCAACAGTTCTTATTATTTTTATAGCTAGTTTGCTTCTTGGAGTGACTGGATATTCAATGTATACGGCGTTTGGACCTGGGTCAAAAGATTTACGAGATCCATTTGAAGATCATGGTGCGATTCGTTTTCAACTAAAATGGAATTTTATATAAGTTGAAGTGGAATTTAGATGGTTTCACAACTGTGATTTGATGTAGGTGAGACTTAAGAATTAGTCAAGTCCTACTATTTAAGGGAGAAATTAATGCGAAAGTGCCCACACGAAAGACTTTGTCAAACGTGAAAGCTGGGGAACACAGCCTAACCAGAGTGGTAAGTACAGCCGTACACTGGGGCGTCGTAAGTTAATATGCTACATCCGGTAAAATGTCCAATTCAAATATATGAAGTGTACATAAATTTTCATATAAAACTCAAGTTTTCTTACATCGCATTCATGATGGTAGATGTCTCCCTAAGAATTGAGTGGGTATATTGGATTTGGCTACATTAACAAACCAATCAAATCACGGAACGAATAAAAACGGTCCTACATAAAAGGACCTGGGTAGGATGAAGGGTAATTCCTTACAGGTTGATAGAATACATTTTACATTTTAGAGTATGGAACAAGACAGCATTAGTACTTCCTGGAAAGATTTACCTTGGGAAAAATTTCGAAGAAAATCTTTTCGCCTACAGTGTAGAATTTATGAAGCACAACAAGTTGGTAATTACAAACTTGTTAAAAGATTTCAGAAGCTTTTAATTAAAAGCAAGTCTACACATTATCTAATAGTTAAAACTGTAACTGACTCATATGCGACCAAAGGGGTATTTATATCTGATGAAAAAAAGTTAAAGTTGGTGTGTCAATTAGATTGTAGCGCCAATAATTGGACGCATTTATCCAATAGCTGGGATAAAAAGAAACATAGAGTGCATATTTTTTCTATTTTAAAAGATCGGATATGTGAGCAATTGTGCAGATTTATGCTATTACCTACCTCTAGTAATGATTTTATTAGTGTAAAGATGAAAAAGTTTGTAAATCCATACTGGAGAACTACACAACAATTCTTATGCTGCACTTCGACTGAGAGGCAGAAAGTCTTAAAAATATCTATTCATAAATATTTAAAATGTGTGAAACTTCCTCTTTTAATGCGAGTGTTGATCATTCCTTTAAAATACAAATTGTTTATTTATGAATTATTGAGAAGTACTCTCTTTAAACCTAACTTTTCTATATCTTGTTGCAAAGAAAATTTATTTTCGCTTATAACAAATATTATCCTACAAGGCGTAGAGGATTTAAACAATCTTGTTGGAGAATCTGAGTATTCTGGAAATCATACCGGTGTACCAGGTTTACGTCGGGGAAGGGAGGTACTTTATTTTTGCATACAGGATAAAAATGAAAGGTATTTTTTACAGATTCTCAAAAATTTTCTTTTTCTTAGAGGTCTAACACTGGAATCTAATTTTAGTTTCATATGCAATTCCACCGAGGGTTTTAATTTTTCAAAGTGGCAATTTGAAACTAAGTTAAATACAAAATTTAAACTTTTTTCACATTTCAATATGTGGTCTAACTATAGAAAAAAATTAGTTTACGTACTAAAGAACAATCACATTACTCAGTCCTTAAAAATTAAAATGCTAACATTACTGTTACATTCTTGGCATAAACACAATCATTTTTGTTCTCGGACGGAGTTGCAACTTCAATTTTTTTATCTGAAAAGACTAATACATACAAATATGTTTTCTCGACGTTTTCAAAAAGCCATTTGATACATCAGGATGTTAATTAATTTTTAAGTTAGACATTTGTGTTGTCGAACATGGTAATCATCTTTTGATTTTTATCATCTAATAAGCATATAGATAAACCTGTGATCGTTAGTTGCTAGTTTTAATAATAAAAAATAATGTATCTTTGATTAGCTAAGTGATTTTACTTTGTCAACCAAGGAGCCGTATGAGGTGAAAGTCTCACGTACGGTTTTGAAAAAGAGGTATTTTTGATTAAAGATATCGACTTTACCAAGATTAATAAATTTTAAATAAAAGGTTACAGTTGGTAAGTTTTACCAGCTGTAACACTTTACTTATTTACAAAGAATTATTTTTTTGCAATTCTAGGTGGATCTCGGAAGAAAACTGAGAAGAATATTACTCCTAAAGTTCCTGCAAGTAAAAAAACGTAGACTAATGTTTCCATAGAATAATATTATATCTTTTCGATATTTGTAGTGAATAGAGTGTTAAGCAAATTTATTTATACTGCACCTTGTTTTTTCGTACTTCTGTCACCAAGCTTTTGGAATGCACCAAATTCAACTTGTTCAGTGATTTCTGCACCAATACCACTAAATACATCTCTAAATAACGTTCTTGAACCGTGCCACAAATGTCCTAAGAAGAATAATAAAGCAAAGTTTGCATGACCAAAAGTATACCAACCTCTAGGACTGCTTCTGAAAACTCCATCAGATTCTAGAGTTGTGCGATCGAATTCTAGAACTTCACCTAACTGTGCTTTTCTGGCATATTTTTTAACAGTTGGGGCATCTGTGTATACTTGACCGTTTAGTTTACCACCGTAGAAGCTTACAGTAACACCGACTTGTTCGATGCTATATTTAGATTCCGCTCTTCTAAACGGTATATCAGCACGGATAATACCATCTTTATCCACAAGGATAACTGGGAAAGTTTCAAAGAATGCAGGCATTCTTCTAACAGTTAGCTCTCGTCCTTCTTTATCTTGGAAAATCGGGTGTCCTAACCAAGCTTCAGCGATACCATCTCCTTTGTTCATAGGGCCAGCTCTAAATAAACCACCTTTTGCTGGATTATTACCAACATAGTCGTAAAAAGCTAGTTTATCTGGTATACGAGACCAAGCTTCGCTTAATGAAAGACCTTCATTAAGAGAGTTTTCAACTCTTCTTTCAATTTCTTGTTGGAAATAACCGCTATCCCATTGGTATCTAGTTGGACCAAATAATTCAATTGGAGTTGTTGCACTTCCGTACCACATAGTACCAGTAACAACAAATGCGGACCAAAAAACTGCTGCAATACTACTAGATAAAACTGTTTCGATGTTACCCATGCGAAGAGCTCTATATAGTCTTTGTGGTGGTCTAACAGCTATGTGGAAAATTCCAGCTAAGAAACCAAGTATACCTGCAGCTATGTGATGTGATGCAACTCCACTTGGATTGAAAGGGTTAAATCCTTCAGGACCCCATGCTGGAGCGACTGGTTGAACTTTACCTGTTATACCATATGCATCAGATACCCAGATACCAGGACCCCATGCGCCCGTGACATGGAAAGCACCAAATCCAAAACAAAGTACACCTGACAGTAGTAAATGGATACCAAAAATCTTAGGTAAGTCTAAAGCAGGGTTTCCTGTGCGTGGGTCTCTGAATAATTCTAAATCCCAGTATACCCAATGCCATATTGCTGCAAGGAATAAAAGACCGGACAATCCTATGTGAGCTAAGGCAACACCTTCAAAGCTCCAAAATCCTGGATTAGCTATACTTTCACCTGTAATACTCCATCCACCCCAAGAATCAGTCACGCCTATACGTGCCATAAAAGGCATAACGAACATGCCTTGTCTCCACATTGGGTTAAGAACTGGATCAGAAGGATCAAATACTGCTAATTCATATAAGGCCATTGACCCTGCCCACCCAGCTACAAGAGCTGTATGCATTAAGTGAACAGCAATTAATCTTCCCGGGTCGTTTAAAACAACTGTGTGTACTCTATACCAAGGTAAACCCATTGAATACATTCCTCCTATAAGGTTTGTTAGTTAACTTTCTTACTTAATTTAGTAATTTTACTTTACCTAACTAAAGATTATATAATGAAACTAACTTATTAGTTAATTATTTTTACGATATTGATTTTATTTTTATCATGTAGTATATTAATGCGGACTCTGAATTATCGTACTTGACATATTATATTGTCAAATGTGTACCAAGTAGTAACAAACGTGACAGCATAACCGCACTGGAATTGCGCACATGAGAATTTATTTGATAAAGATTTTAATATATATAATTAACATTATGTTACATTTTTAAGGAGATTTTAATAATGGTAGCTTATAAAGTTAAATTAACAGGATCTGGTGTAGACACAACAATTAACTGTCCAGATGATCAATATATATTGGATGCAGCTGAAGAACAAGGAGTAGACCTACCATATTCTTGTCGTGCAGGTGCTTGTTCCACTTGTGCTGGTAAAGTTGTATCTGGAACTGTAGATCAATCAGATCAATCTTTTCTAGACGATAGCCAAATTGCAGCTGGTTTTGTACTAACTTGTGTAGCTTATCCGACTTCTAACGCTGCAATTTTAACGCATCAAGAAGAATCTTTATATTAAGACAAAAAAATGATATAGAATATGTTCTATATCATTTTTTTTTTATAGTTTTACTTCAATGTGAACACCTGACGGAAGATCTAATTTCATGAGAGAATCAATAGTATTAGATGATGGATCGTATACATCGATAATTCTTTTGTGAACGCGAATTTCAAAGTGCTCTCTAGAATCTTTATTCACATGAGGTGATCTTAACACACAGTAAATTTTTCTTTTAGTCGGAATAGGTATTGGACCCATAGTCAAAGATTCAGTCCTAGAAGCTGTATCAATGATTTTTTCACAGGAAAGATTAAGCAAAGAAGTTTGATAACTTTTTAACTTAATTCGGATTTTTTGTTGTTGTAGATGTGACATTTTTATGGGATTAATTCTTTTATTCTATAATCTTTGACACTACACCTGCACCCACAGTTCTGCCACCTTCTCTAATGGCGAATCTCATTCCTTTCTCGATGGCTATCGGATGAATTAGTTGAGCAGTCATTTTTATTCTATCTCCTGGCATTACCATCTCAGCCGCAGCCCCATCGTCACTTGTAAACTGTGTAATTGTTCCTGTCACGTCTGTTGTACGTACATAAAACTGAGGTCTATATCCAGTAAAAAATGGAGTATGGCGACCACCTTCTTCTTTGGTTAAAACATAAACTTCCCCTTCAAACTTAGTATGAGGGGTAATTGAACCAGGTTTGGATAAGACCATTCCTCTTTCGATGTCTACTTTCTGGATCCCTCTAAGAAGGATACCCACATTATCCCCTGCTAAAGCTTCTTCTAAGCTTTTTTGAAACATTTCTAGTCCTGTGATGGTTGTATTTCTAGTTTCACGTAGACCCACTATTTCAATAGTATCACCTACTTTTACTTGACCTCTTTCTACTCGTCCAGTTGCAACAGTACCTCGACCTGTTATGGAAAATACATCTTCTACGGCCATTAAGAAACTCTTATCAACTTCTCTTTCAGGAGTAGGTATATAAGAATCCACTTTGTCCATTAAATTATAAATCGTGTCCACCCATTTGTCTTGACCACGAGTTATCTTTGGATTATTTGTTAACGCTTCTAGAGCAAGTAGAGCGGATCCTGATACAAATGGTATTTCATCTCCAGGAAAATCATACTTAGATAATAGCTCTTGAACTTCCAATTGAACAAGTTCTAGTAGTTCAGCATCGTCAACCATGTCTGCTTTATTTAAAAATACTACTATGTGAGGTACTCCAACCTGTTTAGCAAGTAGTATATGCTCACGAGTTTGTGGCATTGGACCATCTGCAGCTGAACATACTAATATGGCGCCATCCATTTGGGCCGCTCCTGTAATCATATTTTTTACATAATCGGCGTGACCAGGACAATCCACATGTGCATAGTGTCGTTTTTCTGTTTCGTATTCTATGTGAGCCGTATTTATTGTAATACCTCTAGCTCTTTCTTCTGGGGCAGAGTCAATCTCATCGAATTTTTTTGTAATACCTGTGTAACTTGCTAATGTTGCAGATATTGCAGCAGTTAACGTTGTTTTACCGTGGTCAACATGTCCGATTGTGCCGATATTTACGTGTGGTTTTGATCTCTCAAACTTAGCTCTTGCCATAGTAATTAATTAAAGGTGTTAATAGTAATTGTGTTATACAGTCTCGTTGCTTTTGGATAAAATACTACTTAAAATCTGTAGTGGGCAAATGCCTTGTTAGCTTCAGCCATTCTATGAGTTTCTTCTCTTTTTCTAATAGAATTACCTGTCTCGTTTGCTGAATCCATCAATTCGTTTGCTAGTTTTATAGACATAGTTTTACCGGATCTCTCTCTAGAAAATTTTGTGATCCAACGTAAAGCTAGATTGGTTCCTCTAAATGCTCGAACCTCCATGGGTACCTGATATGTGGATCCTCCAATTCTTTTCGCTTTCACTTCTACGAGGGGAGTTACTTTTCGAATAGCAGTTTCAAGTACATTTAATGGTTCTTCACCAGTTTTGTCTTTTATAATATCCAAAGCTTGATAAATTATTCGTTGAGCTAAATGCTTTTTCCCTTCTTGTAGAATTCTGACCGTCAGCATACTAACAAGTCTGCTGTTGTAAATAGGGTCGGGTAGGGCTAATCTTTTTTTCGCAGTTGTACGTCTAGACATAATAAATATTGTAAATTTTTCAAAAGGTTTTTATTACTTCGGTTTTTTTTGCCCCATACTTGGAACGACTTTGCTTTCTGTCTTTAACTCCTGAGGCATCTAACGTTCCTCGAATAATATGATATCTAACACCTGGAAGATCCTTCACTCTACCACCTCGTATTAAGACAACAGAGTGTTCCTGAATATTATGACCAATACCAGGTATGTACGCAGTCACTTCAAATCCAGAAGTTAGCCTAACTCGAGCAACTTTTCTTAAGGCTGAATTTGGTTTTTTTGGTGTTGTTGTATACACTCTAGTACAAACTCCTCTTCGTTGAGGACAGCTTTTTAAAGCTGGTGATTTAGTTTTCTTTTTTATTTGTTCTCTTTCTGATCTAACTAACTGTTGGATTGTCGGCATATTTTAAAATTTATTTATGATTCAGAGTTTTTAGTTGAAATTTTATACTTTCTCAAAAATCTTTCCACACGTCCTTCAGTATCTAGTAGCCTTTGCGATCCTGTATAGAACGGATGGTTACCCGACCAAATATCGACGTTTAACTCCGGACGAGTAGATCCCACTGTCATAACAAGTTGGCCATCGCAATAAACTTTGCTATCTTTGTACCATTTAGGATGAATATTTTTTTTAGGCATATTAGTTAAGTTTATGATTTATCGTTTAGAGAATTGAGGGGCTTTTCTAGCTTTTCTAAGACCGTATTTTTTACGCTCTTTGCTTCTTGAATCCCTTGTCAAATAACCCTCAAATTTTAATGCAACTCTATTTTCTGGATTTATTGTACATAAAGCTCTCGCTAGTCCTAGTCTTATTGCCTCAGTTTGGCCAGTCAGACCTCCTCCCTCAGCTTTTATAATTAAATCATACTTAGTTTCTAAACCTAGGCTACTTAAGGGAGATTTGGAGACTTGTAAATAATTTGGACTAAATTGCAGGTACGATTCACCATTTATCCCGTTTATGGTAATTTTTCCAGATCCAAGAGTTAACCTTACTCTTGCTATAGAGTTCTTTCTGTGTCCAGTTCCTATATATGTTGCTTGAGTCATATGGATAGAGTTGTTAATTTATTAATATCTTTTGTGGTTTTTGCGCTGTATGTGGATGTTCTGGTCCCTTGTAAATTTTTAATTTTGTAAAAAGATTGCGCCCTAAGGGACCTTTCGGGAGCATTCCTTTCACGGATTTTTCTATGATTCTAGATGGAAGACGTTTTTGCATCTCTTTAAATGTCTCAATTGTCAGACCCCCCGGTCTTCCTGAATGTCGATAGTAAAATTTATCGTTGGCTTTCTTACCTGTTACATCAATTTTTTCTGCATTGATAACAATTACGCCGTGTTGTATAGTTTGACTAGGATTATAGTTAACATCATTTTTTCCTAGCAAGACTTTACTAATTTCTGTGGATAATCGGCCTAATGTTTGTGATTCGGCATCGAATAAAAACCACGTATAATTACCTTCTTTTTTAATGGAAAACACAGTTTTATTCATAATTCAGACATTGAAAATATATTTTCTTAATACGGTTGTTTAACTTTATTTACTTTTTAAGTTTTTCTCTTTCGGCAAGTTAATGCCTAATCGTTTTTGTAATGCATCAATGACCTCTTCCGCAGATTTCTGGCCAAAGTTCTTTATTTCTAATAAGTCTTCTTGAGAATAATCCAATAAATCAGCAACAGAATGGATTTGTGCTCGTTTCAAGCAATTATAAGCTCGAACAGATAATTGTAATTCTTCTATCAAAATTTGATTAATCCTTGTTCCTTCAGGAAGAAAGTTTTCTTCCTCAGATTTAAAGTGCACTGTTTTTAAAGGATTAAATAGATTGGTCAATATTGTAGAACTTTGTCCAATAGCTTCTTGGGGTGAGATACTCCCATTTGTCCAAATTTCAAGTATTAATTTATCTTTTAAGGAATGCTGATCAATTCTAATTTCTTCAACAGAATAGTTTACCTTTTTTACTGGCATAAAGATTGCATCCACTTGTAAAAAATCCAGAGAGGTATCATCCATAAATTTTTCTACAATTTGATATCCTCGACCAGCTTCTATTTTGAACTCCATTTCTAGAATGTTATTATTACATATCGTTGCAATATATTGTTTCGGATCGATTACTTCCACGGAAGGAGGTAATTCAAAGCTTGAAGCCGTTACAATTGTAGGTCCTTGTGCTCTTAATCTACCTATACAGGTTTCTTTGCTATGGTTTTTAAGAACCACTTCTTTAAGGTTTAAGAGAATTTCCAATACATCTTCTCGCACTCCAGGTATGGTTGAAAATTCGTGATTTATACCTGCTATTCTTACAGCCACTATGGCAGTACCTTCCAAATCAGAGAGTAAAACTCTTCTTAAAGCATTACC
>Ga0007761_10073986_pt1 | contig 9069 bp, 1 predicted proteins | sample LauGreFBDMM110SD_FD_61643 | JGI IMG/M metagenome (GOLD analysis project Ga0007761, IMG submission 61643) | Metatranscriptome of freshwater lake microbial communities from Lake Michigan, USA - Fa13.BD.MM110.SD (Metagenome Metatranscriptome) | ecosystem: Environmental > Aquatic > Freshwater > Lake ... | reverse complement strand
TTGGCTTAGGAATTACTTAGCAATTGTTAAGCGGCCAACATTTTTAAAGTTGGTTCCTTCAACAGTTACTTGGTAAACTCCGTTTGCTAGCTTATCTACATCTAAACCAACCACAGCGCCAGAGCGAACATCGTTGATTTCTTTCGTGCTTACCAATCGGCCTGCAGCATCGTTGATGCTAACAACAACCGACGATTCTGAAGCATCGAGATTCAACAATAAGTTTGCAGCATTGGCAGCAGGGTTCGGGAAGATAGAGAATCCACTTGCTGAAGCAACATTATTGGTTCCTGTAAGATCAGCACCTACCGTAACAGTAGTCGTAGCAGAAGATCCACATCCGTTGTTCATGGCAGTAAACGTTACAGTGTAAACACCTAAAGCATTGTATGCATGAACTGGATTCAAATCTCCGGTTACAATGGTACCATCTCCGAAATCCCAAGTATATTCTGTTGCTCCTTGAGCATTCCCTTGGAATTCGATAATTGCATCAGCAATTGAAACAGAAGTAGCGCTTGCGATAAAGCTTGCAGGCGTTGTCATACCATTGTTTTCAACAGCAGTGGTGCGATTTACAATTCCACCATCGGTATAGCTCATTTCGAGTGAATAATTACCAGAAGCAAGGTTTACGAACTCATGCTCACCAACAAATGGAGCAGAAGTAGCTACCACTTCATTGTTTGCGTTCTTAAGCTCAACGGCTACCGGAGTAGTATTCGGGTTGCCAACCAGGATTTTTCCTGATTCTGTTCCTGAACAATCCATTACTGAAGATACACCAATTGGAGCGCGGAAATGTAAGCGGAAACGAAGTGTTTCACCATCCAAACCAGAATTAACATATTCATAGCTATTGTCTTGAGTTAAATTGTGGAAGATTCCCAATTCAATATCCTCAAGATACACAACAGCCGTAGGATCAAAATTCTCGTAAAGACTTACACGAATCGAAGCATTTCCTGCTACAGTATTCACAGCACCAAGGTCAATAACACGCTCATTGGTTAAAGTAGGCCATGCCTGTATAGCATATTCTAAGTCCCCGTTGAACGTATATAAACTCAAAGCTGCATTGCCCTGAAGACGGAGTGCGTCGTATGTATTGTCTACACCATCTGTTGCATCATCAATAAATGCGAGCAACGTTTCTGTTCCAACACCATTTACATTCTCCATTCTCAGACGCAAACGATTAGCAGTAGTGATATCGAAGAATTCGCTGTTGGTACCATAGGTCTTCATCGCATTGGTAAACGAGAAACTTCCTGAACCAGAATAGTTCACAAAGAAGCCTTGACAGGCAGCAATGTTACCAGAGAACGGAGCACCAGAGTTAGGACCATTGACAGTACCGAGATTATTAAAGATGAGAAAGTCACCATCATCATAAGAAGCACCACCAGTAGCATCATCATCCCAAATGTACATAGCACCGCCCGATATACTTGCAGCATTAGTAGTTAAGAAAGAGCTAGCAGAAATTGGAGCAGGGTATGGATTACCAATGCAATTGAAATTATTTCCGCCGCCGCCAGTCTGTCCGCTAATGTTTACAGCAGATTGCTGTGGAAGACCAGTAAAATTAGCCAAACCTGCACCCGTTGCGATGTAGCCTTTACCTTGAACCATAGCAGTTGAAGGCGTTAGCGCTTGCCAGCCTGCCTGAGTACCAAGGTAATCTAAACCTGTAGCAGTCGCAGTGTTGTACTGGTAAAGATTCGGAATATAACCAGGAGCAGCCAAAGAAGACAAGAAACCATTTGTTAATGGCGATGACCAGAAGTTGTAAACATACTGACTGGTATTGCCCTGACGACGATAAGTGATATTACCATTTACCAACGAGTTAGGACCAGCTTGACCTGAATAAAGCGATGAAGCATTATCGAAGATCATGTTGCCATTCGACTGAACATTTGCAGAAGCTAATACTGTAGTTCTAAGACGGAATCGTGTTGGCGAATTGATTGTAACAGTTTGACCCGCTGTTTGTGCTCCAATATCCAAACGACCACCACCTTCAAAACGACCACCTGCACCAATGCCGGTAACGCCACGACCTGAACCGGCGAAAAGTGTTCCGTTAAGGGTTAAGACAGAACCACTATTGATCGTGATTTTCGATTGTATAAGCGTTGAACCAACAAGCTTAACGCCTCCAATTGTCTCATTTGTTGTAAACAATGGTGTGTTGGATACTGCAGGCACATTAATTACTGTAGTACCTGGAGTTGTTGACCAAGAACCCAAAGTACCACTTACCGTATTTGCAGTGAATGGATTTGGCGATGTTTCGCCCACTCCTAGGTTAACCCAGTTTTGAGCACCCGTTGGATTAAAGCCGGTTGTACCGGTCCATAACCAACCATCGTTTACATTAATTCGGAACGTACCAAAGTTGGCTGCGCTAAAGCCATCAATACCAAAGAAAAGTGTATTGCCCGGTGTTAAACCTGATAAGTAAACAAAAGAACCGGCAAAATTACCCACAATTGGGTCGGACGGACCTGAGTCGTCGTCAGCACCAACCAAGGTAATTGTGCCGTTGCACGTATTGTCCGACGAAGTGTATGCACGAATCTTGGTGTCTTTGAAACCTACACCCGTTACAGTAATAGCAACCACTCCATTGGAAGGAATTGTGCACTTATACCAAACATCGTTATTCCAACCAGTAAACGGTGCCGGACTGGCAACAAAGGTATTGTTGGTTGCCCCTAAGTTTGACGAGTTGATATTTACAAGGTTACTTGAAACAGTTACGTTTTGTGCACCACAAATGTTATCATTTGCAGGTGGTACACCCGTAAAGCAAATCGAAAAGTTTGGATTTGGTGCAGTTAAACTTGTACCAGGCCCGGTTGATGAAAAGGTAAACAAGCGCACATAATACGTTGAACCCGGCGTTAAGCCATTTACCACAAGGTTCTCTGTCCCCGGAGCTGGATCGGCATCGACGCAACCAATAGAGGTCAGCACTCCGCAGCTTGAGCCGGCGAACATCTCAACTACCATGTCGCTTACTGAAGCAGGTGTACCACCAACGACAGTAATTGTTGCTTGGGTTGAAGAAGCAATAAAACGATACCAAACATCATCATCGGCCGTACCAGAACATGGACCTGAAACCGGACTTGCTGTTGCTCCGGTTAAATACCCTTCAACAGCAGTACACGGTGACGAATTAGGTAATATAATAGCTCCTGCACAATTGTCGTTTGATGGAGGTGCTGCAAGACCGAACACACAGATCGAGAATGTACCCCAACCGGCTGGATTGGTTCCAACACCCATTACCTGAATCTTATACACCTGCCCAATGGTTAAGCCGGTTGCATTAATGGTTTCTGTTCCATTGGCTCCCGATGCGTTAACACACTGAATAGAGGTACCCACACCTGCGCCACCGCGTAAATCAACCGCAGGGTCGAAGTTTTGCGAACCTGTAACACTTATTGTAGCTGTAGTATTGGTAGCTACAAACTCATACCAAACGTTATCATCATTTGTTCCGCAGGTAGCGGTAGCATCACCTAACGTGGCATTTACTGTATACCCTTGAGTAACGCCAGGACACGTTGGTGAATTGTACATTGTTAACAACTCTGCATTTGCAAATGCATCGTTTGGCGGTGCTGGAACTTTAGCCACACATATCGTGAAGAACCCACTTGAAGGAACCACGTTAAAGTCGTGCACGCGAACCATACACAAGGTGTTCACCGGAAGGTTAAACACTATTTGTTCTTCTAATCCATCAGCGCCTGTAGCATTGCGCGGCGCTGCTGTAAGATTAATGGTTTTACAATCAGTAAACGTGTACAATTGGATTACCGGATTGTATCCTCCTCCACCTTGTACTTTAATCGAAATTGAGGTAGTAGCGTTATCGGTTGTGAACTTAAACCAAACATCGTCGCTTGGATCTCCAAAACCTGTACCTTCAACGGCAGGCCATGTAAGCGTGCGTGTGGCTGTTTGAGATTCATAAGGACCTTGTGAAACGCACTCTCCTTCTACAACAACTGGGATGGCATCGCAGGTATTATCGTTCTGAGGGCTAACTGGAGGTACTGCAGTGCTTACACAAATGGTATGACCGCCGCCGCCGCCTGTTCCGGCACCATAGTGGTACACACGAACGTAGTACTCACCAGGCGCTACAGTACGCGAAACGCGTTCAAAACCACCACGAAGTGAGTTATCGGCACAATCAACTGCAGTAAGTGCACATGAGTTACCCGTAAACAATTGAACAACAGGGTCGAATGTGCTTACCGTTGGTGTTACCTGAATATCCAATAAGGTGTTGGCAGCAACTGTAAAGCTGTACCATACATCATCATCGGCATTGCCCGTAAAGCCATTGCAGGCTACTGCAGGCTGTGATTGCGTTGCAGAAATGGTTATACCCGCTGTTGGTGTACAAGAACCACCTACAGCCAACACAGTAGCACCCGAACAGTTGTCGTTCGCTGGTGGTGGTGGTGGTGCAACACAAATGGTAATGTTACCGTTTGCAGAACCATATCCCGGTCCTCTGTCATAAACACGAATATAATAGGTAGTGCCTACGGAAAGACCCGAAGTAATGGTTGCTGTTTCGGCCAAACCGCGCGATGCACTGGCATTGTAGCACGATGGAACCAAAGCGGTTAATCCTGCACATGTACCGGTGTACATTTCGAATGCCACATCGGCACCCGACTCTACTACGCCGTTATTGGTAGTTTGAAGATCAATAATTGCTGCTTCTGCAGTGGCTACAAACGAATACCAAATATCGTCGTCGGCATTACCGCCTGCGCAAATTACCGGTGTAGCGCTTGCTGTTGCACCTGCCATAGAACCGGCAGTTGGAGCGCAAGCAGCTTGAGTTAATGCTACTGCACCCGCGCAATTGTCGTTAGCCGGAGCTGCAGGCACCTTACGCACACGAACAAACACGTTCGAAGAAGTAACCGGGGCACGGTAATCAACAATTAAGAAATACGTACCCGGCGCGGTAATGTTGAAAATACCATGTGCCGAGTTAAACTGACCATCGGTTGATGTAGCAGAAGCCAATGCAGCACTTGCCGCATCGCAGGTGGTTTTAAGGAACCAACCGATGAAACGCGTATTTGAAGTATTAACTACAGAGAACTCGTAATTGCCCACATCGCCCGCACCTACGGTAAAGCGGAAAATTAGATCTTCGCCTGATCCTCCGTAATTGGTATTGCTGGTTTGAGCCAAGAGGTCGTTACCGGCTCCGTTTGATGAAAGGTTCAACGAGAACGGTGTAGCCGGATTGGTGAACGTTGGCGGCAAGTCGAAAGGCGCTGCACAGGTAGCCCCACCAATGGTGGTGATTTGAATACCGTTGCTGCTGGCAGACAAACCACTGTTAGTACACGTTAAAGTTAAACGATACCAAATAGTTCCTGCAGGAATAGAAGGCGTGGTATATACCCCGGTAGTTGCTCCGGTACCGCCTACAACAGGCGACCATGTCACTCCATTAGGCGATTGTTCCCATTGATAAGCTAAGCCCTGTTCAACTTGCAGGCCTGTAGTCTCCAACGTTGTAGTTGTGTTTTGAATAACCGAAAGCGTTCCCGGCAAGGTACCCGGCGTGGGAGTGCCGGCACATACAGGAGGAGCAACAAGATTAATCGAATAATCTTCGGTTTCGCCAAATGTATACGTACCGCAAGCACTCTGAGTTGGACTTTGATACACTGCGATAACACGCATACCTACTGCACCTGTAACAGCACCGGCAGGAACCGTAAAGTTAAAGTTTACATTTGTTGATCCCGACTGGAACCAAGTAAGTCCCGGTGCAGCGGTGCGGTAAACCAGCTCGGTAGCATCGGAGTACGTACCATCGCCGTTGAAGTCGATCCATACGTGAACATACTCACCAGGGAAGGACGTTGTTGAAGCAGGATTAACAGGACACAAACCAGCGCCAACGTTCATGCTATATGTAGCAGTTTTTGTAAGTGTGGTTTGCAAGGCCGTATAGTTATTGTACCGACTGTTTATCGAGCCCGCTCCGCCAACACTCGCACAATCGGTCGTGTTATTAATAGACCCGAGTGTTACATTAAAAATCTCCTCATCGATAGTGCTAGTTGCCGATGAAGCGCAGTAACACGATAAGAGTGTGTTTTGTGTTACCTGAATAGGTGTTGAGGTAGTACTCAAGCCACTGGTGTTGCAGGTGATTACACACTGATAGAAAGTAGTTACCGTTTGACCCGTTACCGCCAGTGTAGCTACCACGGCAGGTGCTCCAAAGTTTGAATACGTTACACCACCATCAACCGAACGCTGCCACTGGAATGTATAGTCGCAACCCGGATAGGTAGCAGAAAGGCTAAGCGTAAAATTGGTAGCAGGGCAGGCATTGGGCGCTGTTGATTGTGTATTGGATGAAGCCGGAGTACCTGAACAACCTGAAACATCAGGAGTTATGTTTACCAAATAATCTTCGGTTTCACCATACGCATACGCACCGCAAGCCGGTATGGTGTTACTCGCTTGTTCAGAAATAACAACACGCATGCCCGTAGTTCCCAATAAGGCATTGCAAGGCACTGTAAATGAACCCGATAGTGTTTGCGTTACAGCTCCGCCATTTATTGTTGTAGAAGGAGAAGTAAACACATCCTCACCTGCGTCGGTAAAGTCGCCGTCTTGATTGTAGTCAATAAACACACGCGCACCTGTTGCATACATAAATGAATTACACCCTGTAATACCTACAGATGCAGAAATGGTACCGTTTAGCGGTAAATTAGGCGCGGCAACAGTGGTACGGTAGTTATTGTACAAACTCGACGCCGAACCCGGTCCGGCGGCCACAGCATTACATGCCGAATTATTATTTAAGGTACCTAGGGTTACGTTGGTAATGTCTTCATCTGCAGCAATTGTAGCTGCAGAAGGACAGTACGAGCAAAAGTAAAACGGCGCTAAGGCAACCTGCAAAGCATTAGAGGTACCTGTTAGGCCCGAAGCCGTACACGTAACCTGGCAACGATACCAGGTAGAGCCCGTTTGCGATTGCGTGCGGGTAGGCAGAGTTGCCCCTGAAATATCGGTCCAAGTAACGTTATCGGGCGATGATTGCCATTGATACGTAACACCTGCTCCCGAAGTAACGTTTTGCAAACTTAAGTTGAAGGCTACACTAGCACAAGCAGAAGGCACGCTGCTCAGCGTATTGCCCGGCGCCGGTGTGCCTGCACAAGGCGGCGGAACAGATACCGTAAAGCAATAATCTTCGGTTTCGCCATAAGTATATGCGTTTTGTGCAAAATTAGTAAGTGAGGCTGCGGTTTCAACATTTACCACACGCATACGGGTGGCACCCGGTGTAGCAGTTGCAGGTACGATAAACGAACCGGTAACTGTTTGATTTCCGGTAACCGTAGTTGGCTGAGAGTACACCTGGTCTCCAACATCGGCAAAGCTACCATTCTGATTCCAATCGACATACAATTGAAAGAAATTACCATAGGGACCGCCGCATGACGTTTGCGTTAAACTAAAGTTTACAGAAGCCCCTTGTGCGGCCGTTGGGCCCGCTACCGATGCGGTATAATTGGCATATCGGTTTAAGGCCGACCCTGGCCCTGTTGCTGCAACAGCACACGTTGAACTGTTGTTCATCGTGCCCACTGTTACGTTACTGATGTCCTCATCAAAAACAGATGTTGCAAAAGCAGCAGGATATGTTGCACACTGACAAGCACCCGTAAGCATAGACACTGATACCGCCGAGGATGTATTGGTTAAGCCACTAAATGAACAAAGACTCACAACACGGTATTGTGTAGCTACGGTCTGGCTTACTGTTGCCGAAACGCCCGTGGCGCCGGTAATGTTGTTCCATGTTGTACCGCCATCGGTAGAACTTTGCCACTGACGCGTAATGCCTGCATTTGTTGAAAGACCTGTGGCCGAAACCGTAAAGTTAGCGCCCGAACAGGCTGCAGGTACTGGACTGGTTGCCGTACCGGCATTGGGTGTGCCTGCGCAGTTTGAACCGGCCGCTTGCGAAATGTTTATATTGTCGAGATAAAACCAATAATCGCCAGCATTATACGTTCCACGAAATCTAACAAAAAACGAAGCCGTTGCAGGGGGTGTAAACGTAACTGTACGCGTGGTGCAGGTAGTGGCCGGCACGTGCTGCGTAAAACCCGAATTAATGGTACCACCGTTCGTCCAAGGACCTCCGGCAGCTGTTGCATATTCTACGCTCATGGTTCCCCAGTTGGCCGGAGTGGCAACGGTACCAGCACTCCAATTCGTTACCTTGTAACTAAAGCTTACTGTTACCAAGGCCCCATTGCTGGCGCCAAGAGCAGGAGAAACGAAACTAGTTATAGTACCCGTTGTATAGGTATTTAAACGAAACGAAGCAACACCGGAACAGGGTAGCGAGGTGGTCCGTGCTCCAAAGCCCCCTCCACTGTTAGTCCAACCTTGGAGGGTTGTTGGCACGGTTGTTTCAAAGTTAGAAATTAAGGGGGTAATCTGAGCATTTGCTTCAGACAAAACACCCATTAAAAACAGGGCTGTTAGCAGGAGCATAGGCCCCGACCGCAGCCAGTTGCCCGTTCGCCGAGCCAGATGGCCCATTCGGGCAGCGTGTGTAAGTAATTGATTCATATTGATTGAGTTTTGGTTGTTTACAAATGAAGAAATTGAGGTGTTGGTTTTTGATGTCATTTACTATCTTTTTTCGGTAATACTGAAGGCATTAAACAAGCAACATTTGGATTTTGCTGCGAACACAAGGTGTATTGAACATCCACGGCGAGTATAAAGGCCATGAGCCTGTTACTTAATGCAGGCAGGTTTTTTATTTCCTTAACCAAGGCAGCACGGTCGGCTGTATAGGCTTGCCAAAGTTCCCAGTCGGAGTATTGAAGACCCAGGTAATTAAGGCAGAATTGCAGGTCGGCATATACCGCATCTCCCATCACATCGACCAATTTATTTTTGTAATCGGTATTGCTGCTGGGTTTTGCGTCTGCCAACAAGGTAGCCGATAAATCATCG
>Ga0007761_10148437_pt1 | contig 9693 bp, 10 predicted proteins | sample LauGreFBDMM110SD_FD_61643 | JGI IMG/M metagenome (GOLD analysis project Ga0007761, IMG submission 61643) | Metatranscriptome of freshwater lake microbial communities from Lake Michigan, USA - Fa13.BD.MM110.SD (Metagenome Metatranscriptome) | ecosystem: Environmental > Aquatic > Freshwater > Lake... | reverse complement strand
CCACCAAAATGGCTAAACCAATCGCAGCTTCTGCCGCAGCCACGGTCAGAATGAAGAACACAAATACTTGCCCTGCCATATCCCCTAAGTAATGGGAGAAGGCCACAAAGTTCATATTGACAGCAAGCAACATGAGCTCGATAGCCATCAATAGAATGATCACATTACGACGATTTAAAAAGATGCCAACCACGCTAATCGCAAACAGGATGGCACCAAGGACAAGATAATGAGCGAGGGTGATGGTCATGATTAACTCTTGCCCTCAGGCGATTGCGACTTACGATCCTGTTTGGCTTCATTACTAGAATCCATCGAGACAATCCGCATCCGGTCTTTTGCCTTCACAGCCACCTGATCAGCAATATTTTGTCCCTTCACGTCCTTGCGCTTACGCAAGGTTAATGCCACCGCAGCAATAATTGCCACTAAGAGAATGATTCCGGCGATCTCAAAAGCATAGAGGTAATCGGTAAACATCAGATAGCCAAGTGCCTGAGTGTTGTTAGCAGAGACCACCTCGGGAAGGATATTGACGGGGGCAGTGGTACCAATAAATCCTCGGATCAAGACAATTGATAACTCGAGGATGATAACCACGCCAATGAGCATTGCCAGAGGAAGGTATTTTTTAAAGTCACGACGTAGGTGGGCTAAATCAAGATCGAGCATCATCACCACAAACAAAAACAGTACCATCACGGCACCCACATACACCAAGATCAGAATTAAGCTTAAGAACTCCGCCTTGAGCAACATCCAAATACCCGATGCACTAAAGAATGCGAGTACGAGGAATAAAGCGGCATGCACTGGGTTAGATACGGTCACCACTCGCAATGCAGCTACGACCAGCAAAGCAGCAAAGGCGTAGAAGAAAACAGCAAAAAGAGTGGATGGATCAAAGTTCATAAATCAATTAACGATAGGGTGCATCGGCCTCACGATTTGCAGCAATTTGTTTTTCATACTCGTCGCCAACCGCAAGCAACATCTCTTTCGTGAAATACAAATCCCCACGCTTATCACCAAAGTATTCAAAAATATTGGTTTCAACAATGGCGTCGACTGGGCAAGCCTCTTCACAAAAACCACAGAAGATGCACTTGGTTAAATCGATGTCATAGCGCGTTGTTCTGCGCGTACCATCCTCACGCTGATCCGACTCAATCGAAATAGCCAAGGCAGGGCACACCGCTTCACATAGTTTGCAAGCAATACAGCGCTCTTCCCCATTGGGATAGCGACGCAATGCATGAAGCCCACGAAAACGAGGAGACAAAGGAGTCTTTTCTTCAGGGTATTGGACGGTGATCTTCCGCTTAAATAAGTAACGGCCGGTAATCGACATGCCAGTCAAGATATCTTTTAGCATCAAGCTATCTAAGAACTGAGAGATTCGTTTAAACATCATCGCTTAGCTCCAGATATTCCATGGGGACAAAATCCAAGCCCCAACCAAAAGAACCCAAAATACCGTCAAGGGGATAAAAACTTTCCAACCCAAACGCATAATCTGGTCATAGCGGTAGCGTGGCAAGGTGGCACGTAACCAAATAAAACAGGAGAGTAAGAAAAAGGTTTTGGCAAATAGCCAGAAGAAGCCGGGGATATCGCGTAAGACCGGTAGATCAAGGATGGGTAACCAACCGCCCAAGAATATGGTGGATGCTAAGGCGGCAATCAAGATCATATTGGCGTATTCAGCGAGGAAGAAAAGCGCAAATGCCATACCCGAGTACTCCACCATATGACCTGCAACAATCTCCGACTCCCCTTCCACCACATCAAAGGGATGACGATTGGTTTCAGCAACGCCCGATATGAAATAAATTACAAACATGGGCAACAGTGGTAACCAGTTCCATGAAAGGAAATTGAGTCCCATGCTGGCGAAGTAGCCGACCTCTTGGGAACGAACAATATTGCTTAAATTAAGCGAACCTGCAACCATCAATACGGACACTAGAGCAAAACCCATGGCAATCTCATAGGAGATCATCTGCGCTGAGGCACGCATCGCACCGAGGAATGGATACTTCGAATTAGATGCCCAACCCGCCAAGATCACGCCATAAACACCGACCGAAGTAATGGCCATGATGTAGAGCAAACCAGCATTCACATCCGCTAGCACAAGCTCCGCCTGAAATGGCATCACCGCCCAAGCAGCAAATGCTGGGGTAAGCACCATCAAGGGTGCAATGATGTACAAGGTATGACTTGCACGCGCCGGAGAAATAATCTCCTTCATTAAGAGCTTTAAGGCATCGGCGATTGGTTGTAATAAACCTAAGGGGCCAACACGATTGGGGCCTAAGCGAATATGCATCCAGCCAATTAACTTGCGCTCCCAGAGAGTGAGATATGCAACCGCAGCAAACATCGGCAAAACAATCACCACGATCTTAACCAAGGTCCATACCAATGGCCATATAGGACCAAAAAGATCTGCGCCTTGGGTTGTGATGATGTTCAAGAGATCTGCCATGATTATCTTTAAGCGGTGACCGCCACTTTAGTAATAGTGACTTCTCCGAACATAGAACCGAGCTGAGTACTGATCGCAGTTCCAACCGCGATGCGCACTACGCCACTTGCTAATCCAGATTGCAGGGTAACAGGCACCTCAAGAGTCTTTCCTTCTTGGCTAACTGTAAGCAAGTCGCCTTCTTTTAAGCTTAACTGCTCAAACAAATCCTCACCCACGCCAATTTGATTCGCCATCTTGGCGTCTCGCGTGAGTTGCAAAGATGGGGCACGACGTACGATTGCATCGCTTGCATAAATAGCTTGATCCGCTAGACGCTGAATCGACCCCGATAGGATGCTCTTGTTTAGAATCTGCGCGTTTGCTGTAAACGAATTACTTAAGGAATGCTCAAGGGGCTTTGCCAAAGCATCTGCAAGAACCTCCTCGGGTACGTTGTATAAGAATCCATCTAAGTTCAACAGACTACCCATTGCTCGCAATACTTTCCAAGCAGGTCTTGCGTCAGCCAAGGGACGAACAGCAGGTTGCATGGTCTGTACCTGAGCTGCCATATTTATATAAGTGCCCACGGTCTCGGTATATGGAGTGATGGGCAAGATAACATCGGCTAACTCTAATAAATCAGGGTTCGTAAATGCACTGAGAGTAATTACCGTATCCGCCTTTGTCAGTGCTGCACGGGTTTGCTGTGGATTAGGTAAATCCATCAGAGGCTCAAGGTTCATCATCACATAAGCGCGTGCATTGCTTTGCAAAAGGCTCTCGACACTTCCGTGATTACCTTGCGTAGCGCCAACTACTTGTGCACCAACCGCATTACCACCCTCGCTTAAGAAGCCTAAGCAAGCGCCTGTATGGTGTGCAATGAACTCAGCCAAGATATGCAAATCCGATGTATTCGGATGAGCTATTGCGAGCGTACCCAAGAAAATAGCTTGTTTCTCTGGGTTCTCTGAATTAGTACCTGCCAATAATTGATCAGCGATGCGTTGCGCTGGTGCTGATACCGAGCTAGATTGTGAACCTGCTGGCAAGGTCAGTGATTTTACTTTGGCAATCGCAGTTGCAATTTCAGTTAACTGCTTCACCCAATCTGCAGGGGCGCTATGAAGATGAGCCGCGATTGGCATTAACCAATCATTGCCGCCAGCGTCTAATCGATAAACCTCTAGGCCACGCTTAGTCGCTGTTCGAATGCGGGCAGCTAGCAAGGGTTGATCTTTGCGCAAATGACTACCAATCACCAAAACACGTTTGAGATGATTGATCTCTGCAATCGGCATTCCTAACCAAGCAAGCTGAGCAGCACCACGTGTATCGACTTGGCGTAAACGGCTCTCCACGTGACCGGAGCCAAGCCCACGCATCACCTTTTGCAAGAGATATAACTCTTCCACACTTGAGATCGGATGAGCTAAGGCTGCTAGAGCGTTTGCACCATGCTGCTTCTGAATATCGCCCAAGGAATGCACGACATAATCGAGTGCGGATTGCCAATCGGTTTCTAACCACTGACCATTTTGCTTCACCATGGGGGTAGTAAGACGATCGGTGCTATTGAGGCCCTCATAGGCAAAGCGATCGCGATCGCTAATCCAGCACTCATTGATATCATCGTTCTCTAGAGCAACCACTCGCATCACCCGGTTGGCTTTGGTCTGAACGGTCGTATTACTTCCCAAAGAATCATGGGGGCTCAGCGAACGTTTACGCACCAACTCCCAGGTGCGCGCTGCATAACGGAATGGCTTGCTGGTTAAGGCGCCCACGGGACAAATATCGATCATATTGCCCGAGAGCTCAGAGTCAACGGTCTGCCCAACAAAGGTAGTGATCTCCGAATGCTCACCACGATTAATCATGCCTAACTCCATCACACCGGCCACCTCTTGACCGAAGCGCACACAGCGCGTGCAATGAATACAGCGTGACATCTCTTCCATCGAAATCAATGGGCCCACGTTCTTGTGGAAAACAACCCGCTTCTCTTCTTTATAACGCGAACTGGACTTCCCGTAACCCACTGCCAGATCTTGCAATTGGCACTCACCGCCTTGATCGCAAATTGGACAATCCAAGGGATGGTTAATGAGCAAGAACTCCATCACTGATTTTTGGGCTTCCACCGCTTTGGCTGAATGCGTAAATACTTTCATGCCGGGCATCACTGGGGTAGCACACGCTGGTAATGCTTTGGGGGCCTTCTCCACTTCAACTAAGCACATGCGGCAATTGGCTGCGATTGATAATTTCTTGTGATAACAGAAATGCGGTACATAGGTACCTAATTTGTTTGTGGCATGCATCACCATCGAACCCTGAGGTACCTCAACGGCTTTACCATCGACATGTATCTCAATCATGTTGACCGTACTCATGCTTAAGCTGCCTTTGCATAAGAAGAAACCAAACAACGCTTGTGCTCAACATGATAGGCAAACTCATCCAGGTAGTGCTTGAGCATTCCTTGCACTGGCATTGCTGCAGCATCTCCTAAGGCACAAATGGTACGGCCTTGAATATTGCCTGCCACATCTTTGAGCAGATCTAAATCCTCAGGTCGACCCTGACCATGCTCTATGCGGTTCACAATACGCCAGAGCCAACCGGTCCCCTCACGGCAGGGTGTGCACTGACCGCAGGACTCTTCGTGATAGAAGTACGACAGACGCAATAGTGAGCGCACCATACAGCGGGTCTCATCCATCACAATCACTGCGCCCGAACCCAACATCGATCCCGCCTTCGAGATCGCGTCATAGTCCATGGTCATATCCATCATGATGTTAGCGGGCAATACGGGTGCCGATGAGCCACCAGGAATAACCGCCTTTAATTGCTTGCCATTACGAACACCACCGGCGAGCTTTAATAACTCGGCAAACGGTGTACCCAAGGGAATCTCGTAATTACCGGGGTATGTGACATCCCCAGAGACAGAAAATATTTTAGTGCCCCCATTATTGGGTTTACCTAATTTCAGATAAGCATCAGAGCCAATCGCCAAGACAAATGGGACAGCCGCAAAGGTCTCGGTATTGTTAATGGTTGTGGGTTTGCCATATAAACCAAAGTTGGCTGGGAATGGTGGCTTAAAGCGGGGCTGACCCTTTTTACCCTCCAACGACTCTAGCAAGGCGGTCTCTTCACCACAGATATAGGCGCCAAAGCCTGGGCTTGCATGCAATTGAAAGCTAAACTCGCTTCCCATAATGGTTTGACCAAGATAGCCCACTGCACGCGCTTCGTCTAAAGCCTCTTCAAAGCGCTCATACACTTCCCAGATCTCACCATGAATGTAGTTATAACCGGCTGTAATTCCCATGGCATAGGCACCAATAATCATGCCCTCAATCAAGGCATGTGGGTTGTAGCGCATGATGTCGCGATCTTTAAAAGTACCAGGCTCGCCCTCATCGCTATTGCAAACCAGATATTTAGCGCCCTGATAGTTCTTGGGCATGAAGCTCCACTTCAAGCCGGTTGGGAAGCCTGCGCCTCCACGACCTCGTAATGATGATGCTTTTAACTCCGCAATCACGGCATCAGGGGTAATCTCTTCAGCCAGGATCCGTTTTAATTGCTGATAGCCACCGCGCGCTTCGTAATCTTTGAGACGCCAGTTCTGACCATCTAAACCAGCAAGAATTAAGGGCTTGATATGCCGACTGTGCAAACTGCTCATGCTGACACTCCCTGTTTTGCTTGAGACTTCAGCTCGTCTAGGAGAGCATCGATCTTATCGTGACTCATAAAACTACACATGCGATGATTATTAACGAGTAACACCGGAGAATCTCCACATGCACCCATGCACTCCCCCTCTTTGAGAGTAAATGTGCCGCAGGGTGTTGTATCATTAAAGCTGATGCCTAATTTTTTCTGGAGATACTGAGCGGCTTCCTCGCCATGTGAAAGTTGGCAAGGCAAATTGGTACAAATCACTAATTTGAACTGGCCAATCGGCTTGGTCTCATACATATTGTAAAAAGTAGCCACCTCTTCAACCGCAATAGTTGGCATCTCAAGGATATCGGCGACCTCTGCAATGATGGCCGGGGAAACCCAACCATGCTCCTTTTGGGCGGTAATCAAACAGGCCATGACGGCTGATTGCTTTTGCTCGGGTGGGTACTTGGCAATATTGCGATCCATCTCGGCACGCGCTTTAGGAGAGAAGAGTGAGTTTTTTGTATTCATTTATCGATCAATCTCACCAAACACAATGTCTTGGGTACCAATGATGGTAACTGCATCGGCAATCATGTGGCCACGCGACATCTCATCCATCGCCGCGAGATGGGCAAAGCCAGGCGCTCTAATTTTTAAGCGATAAGGTTTATTGGCACCATCGGACATTAAATAAATACCAAACTCACCCTTTGGATGCTCCACTGCGGCATAGGCCTCGCCAGCCGGCACATGAATACCCTCGGTAAAGAGTTTGAAGTGATGGATTAGCTCTTCCATATTCGTTTTCATATCAACTCGGCTAGGGGGAGCCACTTTATGGTTATCACTCATCACCGGCCCTGGATTGGCGCGAAGCCATTTTACGCACTGCGCAATAATACGATTCGATTGACGCATCTCTTCCATGCGTACTAAATAACGATCGTAACTATCGCCATTCACTCCCACCGGGATATCAAAATCGAGCTTGTCATAGACCTCATAGGGTTGCTTCTTGCGCAAGTCCCATTCGATGCCAGAGCCGCGCAGCATGGGTCCTGTAAAACCCATTTGTAAAGCACGTTCTGGTGTCACAACACCAATACCCACTAAGCGCTGCTTCCAGATACGGTTATCGGTTAAGAGATTGTTGTACTCATCGACATTGGCAGGGAAACGATTACTGAAATTCTCGATAAAGTCCAATAAAGATCCACTGCGATTCTCATTTAAACGCTTAACTGATCCTTCGCTTCGAATCGCTGACTTGGCATATTGAGGCATTTGCTCAGGAAGATCCCGATAAACTCCGCCTGGACGATAGTAAGCAGCATGCATTCGCGCACCCGATACCGCTTCATACATATCAAAGATATCTTCGCGATCACGGAAGGCGTATAAGAATATCGCCATCGCACCAACGTCAAGCCCGTGACAGCCAACCCAAAGCAAGTGGTTGAGTAAGCGGGTGAGCTCATCAAACATAACCCGAATGTATTGCGCCCGAATCGGTACTTCAACATCCAATAACTTCTCGATCGCCATAACATACGCATGCTCATTGACCATCATGGAGACATAATCCAAACGATCCATATAAGGAACGTTTTGAATCCAGGTTCTGGTCTCAGCTAATTTCTCAGTGGCACGGTGCAATAAACCAATGTGTGGATCTGCTCGTTGAATGACTTCGCCATCCAGCTCGAGTACCAAGCGCAAGACGCCATGCGCGGCAGGATGCTGTGGACCAAAATTAAGGGTGTAGTTCTTAATCTCAGCCATTAGTTCAACCCACCATATTGCTCTTCACGAATCACGCGTGGCGTAACCTCACGCGGCTCAATCGACACCGGTTGATACACCACACGCTTTAGTTCAGGGTCATAGCGCATCTCAACCGTACCTGAGATGGGGAAATCTTTGCGGAAGGGGTGGCCAATAAAGCCATAGTCGGTCAAGATACGACGTAAATCGTCATGTCCATCAAATAAGATACCGAATAAATCAAACGCCTCACGCTCAAACCAATTAGCTGAGTTCCAAATGGGCGTCATCGAAGCCAGTAAAGGATAGTCGTCGTTGGGGGCAAATACTCTAAGTCTCAAGCGCAAATTATATTTAATCGAGAGTAAATGACTAACCACTGCAAAGCGAGGTCCACTCCGTGCTCCGTCTGCATAATCTTTGTAATCAACGCCACATAGATCAATTAACTGTTCAAACGAGAGGCTGGGATCATCGCGCAATAGTATTGCCGCCTCAGCATAATCTGCAGAGTCAACAACGATTGTGATCTCATTGCGCACAATCACAGCGCTCTTTATGCGCTGACCAAGGACACGATCCAAATGCTGATGAAGTTGTTCTAAGCGCTCGGACATCTTATCCCTTACGCGCAATCGTACTGGTACGACCAATCTTCGCCTGCAACTGAATAATGCCGTAGATCAGTGCTTCAGCAGTGGGTGGGCAACCAGGAACATAGACATCGACTGGCACGATACGATCACAGCCACGCACCACGGAATAGGAATAATGGTAGTAACCACCACCATTGGCACACGAACCCATTGAAAGCACCCAACGAGGCTCTGGCATCTGGTCATAGACCTTACGTAAAGCCGGTGCCATCTTATTGCACAAAGTACCAGCCACAATCATGAGATCAGACTGCCGAGGTGATGGACGAAACACCACACCAAAACGATCAAGGTCATAGCGGGATGCACCAGCATGCATCATCTCAACGGCGCAACAGGCCAAGCCAAAGGTCATAGGCCATAGCGAACCTGTTCGGGTCCAGTTAATTAACTGATCCGCAGAGGTGGTAACAAAACCTTGTTTTAGAACGCCTTCAAGTGCCATCTACATTTACTCCCAATCAAGGGCGCCCTTTTTCCAGATATACACAAAACCAATCATGAATTCCAGAAGAAAGATCACCATTGCAAGGTAACCTTCCCAGCCAATATCCCTTAAAGCAACACCCCAAGGGAATAAAAATGCAGTTTCTAGGTCAAACAAGATAAAGAGAATAGCGATGAGGTAATAACGCACATCAAATTTCATACGAGCATCTTCGAAGGCCTCAAAGCCGCACTCGTAGGGAGAAACTTTTTCTAAATCGGGTTTGGAGGGAGCGAGAGTCTTGCCAAGAACAATAGGAGCCAATCCCACGCCGATACCGACAAGTATGAACAACAGCACTGGGAAGTAATTTGAAAGGTTCAACTTCTATCCTGCGTCAGTTTTATTCCAAAACACAAAAAATTATGTACGATTTAACTCTTTGAACTCTTGATTAATGACAAAAACCACAAGAATTCCCGAATAAACTAATCCACTATGGTGCCGACGGCGAGACTCGAACTCGCACAGCCTAAGCCACTACCCCCTCAAGATAGCGTGTCTACCAATTTCACCACGTCGGCATCTTGGAAAAGCCCTACAACAGCCTTCAATTCTACTGCATTGCACCCTTTTTAATGACCCGAAATTACTTTGGTACAACTGGCTTTGCTGGCTCT
>Ga0007761_10176353_pt1 | contig 9832 bp, 19 predicted proteins | sample LauGreFBDMM110SD_FD_61643 | JGI IMG/M metagenome (GOLD analysis project Ga0007761, IMG submission 61643) | Metatranscriptome of freshwater lake microbial communities from Lake Michigan, USA - Fa13.BD.MM110.SD (Metagenome Metatranscriptome) | ecosystem: Environmental > Aquatic > Freshwater > Lake... | reverse complement strand
TACAAGCAGGACCAGGTCGTTGTCATTGAAGAGTCCCGCCCGCTGTCCCGCACCAAGCGCTGGGTCGTCGTCGGTCTCGCTGGTAGCTGACCAGCAGGTTTGGAGGTTTTCTCATGATCCAGATGCAGTCCACCATGGACGTCGCCGACAACTCAGGCGCCAAGCTCCTCCAGTGCATCAAGGTGCTTGGCGGTAGCAAGCGGCGGTACGCCTCCCTCGGCGATGTGATCGTCGTCAGCGTGAAAGAGGCCATCCCGAACGGGAAGGTCAAGAAGGGTGCGGTGGCTAAGGCTGTCGTCGTCCGGACCTCGAAGGAAGTGCGGCGGAAGGATGGGTCCTACATCCGCTTTGACGTCAACTCCGCTGTGCTCATTGACAAGGATGGTGAGCCCATCGGTACGCGCATCTTCGGTCCTGTCGCCCGCGAGCTCCGGGCGAAGAACTTCATGAAGATCGTTTCGTTGGCTCCTGAGGTCCTCTGAGGACCTTCCGAGGTGTTGTATGGCTTTGGCGCGTATCAAGAAGGGCGACGTCGTTGTCGTCACGAGCGGTGGTTCGAAGGGACAGACCGGCAAGGTTCTCCGGGTGAACGCCCGCGATGGCTTGGTCTTCGTCGAGAAGGTGAACGTGGTGAAGCGTGCTGTGAAGCCGCAAGGCGAGCGTCCTGGTGGCGTCGTTGAGAAGGAGGCGCCGGTGCACCTCTCCAACGTCGCGCTTTGGGATGCGGCCGCTGGCGTGGTCGTGCACACCAAGACCGTTGTCGGTACCGATGGGTCTCGGGTTCGGGTCAACATCGCCAACGGCACCACCGTCGCCTGAATGGCGACGTACCTTGAGAGTTTGGGGGATTTATGGAACCGCGTTTGAAGGTGCGCTACCACGCCGAGGTCGTCAGTGCGCTCCAGAGCCAGTTTGGCTTTCGGAACGTCATGGAAGTGCCGCGGCTCGTGAAGGTTGTTCTGAACATCAGCATGAAGGAAGCGATTCAGAACGCCAAGCTTCTGGACTCGGCCTCTGAGGAGCTGAGCTTGATCGCAGGCCAGAAGGCCGTGATCGTTCGCGCTCGCAAGTCGATCGCGAACTTCAAGCTCCGCGAGGGCATGCCCATCGGCACCAAGGTGACCCTCCGTGGGGCGCGCATGTGGGAGTTCGTCGACCGACTGATCTCGGTCGCTATCCCCCGGATCCGGGACTTCCGCGGGTTGAGCGCCACCGGGTTTGATGGGCGGGGCAACTACTCGATGGGGCTGACCGAGCAGATCATCTTCCCCGAGATCGAGTACGACAAGATCAAGAAGGTGAGCGGGATGAACATCTCGTTTGTCACCACCGCGGACACCGATGAGCATGCGCGGCAGCTTCTGCGCAGCCTTGGCCTTCCGTTCCGCGCCTGAACGAACCGTAGACGAGTTTTGGGGGTTTTATGGCCAAGAAGTCGATGATTGTGAAGGCGCAACGCGCCCCTAAGTTCAGCGTACGCGCCACCAACCGGTGCCCGCTCTGCGGTCGTGCCCGTGCGTTCCTGAGGGCGTTCAACATGTGCCGCATCTGCTTCCGCACGCTCGCGTTGCAGGGGCAGGTCCCGGGCGTCAAGAAGGCGTCCTGGTAAGCCGTCGCGCGCCAATTTCTGGCTTTCGGAGCAGTTATGACGGATCCTATCGCAGATCTCCTTACGCGCATCCGCAACGCTGTCGCAGCGCGGCATGCATCGCTGGTCGTTCCCCGGTCCAACATCAAGATGGACATTTGTAGGATTCTTCAATCCGAGGGGTTCCTTGATCGCTTTGTCGAGGTGGCTGACGCCAAGCAAGGCACGATTCAAGTGTTCCCCCGGTATGATGATTCCCAGCAGCCCATCGTTCGTGGGTTGACCCGCGTGAGCAGCCCCAGCCGGCGCGTTTACGTGGGCAAGGATGGCGTTCCGCGTGTGCGGAACGGGCTGGGTGTTGCCATTCTCACTACCCCGAAGGGCGTGATGACCGACCGCGAGGCCCGTACTGCGGGCGTTGGCGGCGAAGTCCTCTGCTACGTTTGGTGATCGAGTCCCGGAGGAGGTAGATTTCATGTCGCGGGTTGGAAAAAAGATTGTTGTCATGCCGGCGGGCGTGACGGTTTCCGTGGAGGGCTCGGTCCTCTCGGTGAAGGGCCCGAAGGGGTCGCTCCAGCGGGTGCTTCCGGCCGGCGTCGGTGTTGCCGTCGTTGGGCAGGAGGCTCGGGTTGAGCTCGACAGCTCGGGTCTCGCCGGCGGGGCGATGCACGGCTTGGTTCGTGCGCTGCTCGCCAACATGGTGAAGGGCGTCACCGCCGGCTTTGAGAAGCGCCTCGAGATCCAGGGGATTGGCTACAAGGCTGAGGTGAAGGGCACTGTCCTCAACCTGAGTCTCGGCTACAGCCACCAGGTTGAGTATCCGTTCCCGGCCGGGATCACGGTCAAGGTGGAAGCAGGGACCAAGTTGGTCGTGGCGGGCATGGATCGGGAGGCGGTCGGCCAGGCCGCAGCCAACATTCGGTCCTTCCGGCCTCCCGACCACTACAAGGGCAAGGGCGTTCGGTACTCCGGCGAGACTGTTCGCCTGAAGGCTGGCAAGTCTCAGTAAAGTACGAGGTGTTTCATGGCTTTTGATCGCAAGGCAGCGCGTTCCAAACGGCGCGCTCACATCCGCAAGCGGGTCGTTGGCACTGATGTGCGCCCCCGGCTCAGCGTGTTCCGGTCGTCTCGGCACATTTACGCCCAGGTCATTGATGATTCGTCCGGCCGGACGCTCGCGGAGGCGTCGACGCTGACCGCCGCCGAGCTGCGCGACCAGGGTGGCAACATCGAGGCTGCGAAGGCGGTCGGGGAGCTGCTTGCGCAGCGTGCTCTCGCTGCCGGGGTCACGGCTGTCTGCTTTGATCGTGGCGGGTTTTTGTTCCACGGCCGGGTCAAGGCGCTGGCGGATGCTGCGCGTGGTGCCGGTCTCAACTTCTAGTCACCGGCTCCTGTAGCTGAGTGGGGATGAACCGTGTCTAAGGCTGGTCGTAGTCGTAAGGAGCGTCGCTCCGAAGAAGAGGTCCCTCTCCTCGAGAAGACCATCGTGATCAATCGGGTCGCGAAGGTCGTCAAGGGTGGTCGCCGTTTCAACTTTTCCGCTTTGATCGTCGTTGGCGACGGTCGTGGCCGGATTGGCGTTGGGCACGGCAAGGCCAACGAAGTTCCTGAGGCGGTCCGGAAGGCCACCGAGCGTGCCAAGGCTTCACTGATGGAGGTGCCGGTTGTCGACAACACCGTGCCCCACACCGTGGTCGGCCACTTTGGCGCGGCGAGCGTGTTGCTCCGGCCTGCGAGCCCGGGTACCGGCGTCATCGCGGGCAACACGGTGCGGGCCGTGTTGGACTCGGCTGGGTACCACAACGTCCTGACCAAGGTGTTGGGCAGCAACAACCCGTTCAACGTCGTTCGCGCAACGCTGGACGCCCTGCAGCAGCTCGAGTCGCCCGGCCAGTACGCCGCTCGTGTCGGTCGGACCGTCGAAGACCTGATGCCGGACTACACTGTGGGCTCTCACGTGTGGCAGCAGCGCACGGCCAATAAGGGGCACTGAGATGATGCTCGTCGTTACGCAAAAGCGCAGCCTCATTGGTTCCAAGCCGGGGCAGCGGCTCGCGGTCAAGGGATTGGGCCTGAGTGGCATTGGTACCCAGCGGGTGCTTGCGAACACCCCCGCGATCCGCGGGATGGTGCGTCGCGTTCTCCACCTAGTGGACGTTCTTGAAGTTGAGGGTGAGGTGACCAATGGCCAATGAACTCGCGACCCTTGCGCCGATCCCCGGGTCCACCAAGACCAGGATGCGGGTCGGTCGCGGCGAGGGTTCGGGCAAGGGCAAGACTGCCGGCCGCGGCACCAAGGGGCAGGGCGCCCGCGGTGGCGTTCGCCGGGGCTTCGAAGGTGGTCAGATGCCCTTGCATCGGCGCCTGCCGAAGGTCGGCTTCAAGAACCCCTTTGCCGTGACCTACACCGAGGTCTCGGTCGGCGCGCTCGCCGCGGCCTTCGGGCCTGGTGAGGTCGTGACCGTCGAGGAGCTCCGCGCGCGTGGCTTGGTCAAGTCGCTCGAGAACGGCGGCGTGAAGGTGCTGGGTGGCGGGGAGCTGACTCACGCGTTGGTGCTTCGAGGCGTGCAGACCTCGAAGGCTGTCGCTGAGCTGGTGTCCGCTGCTGGTGGTTCGGTCGAGGCGGTCTGACGTGATTGAGTACATCGCCAGGGCCATGCGGTCCGCGGATTTACGTGCCCGGGTGCTGTTCACCCTGGTGATGCTCTGCGTCTTTCGGCTCGGCGTTTTTGTGCCGTCGCCCGGCGTTGATCGCATCGCTCTTGGCGAGTTCTTTCAGGACAACAAACAAAGCTTGTTGAACCTGTATGATCTCTTTTCGGGCGGTGCGCTCAGCCAGTTTTCCGTCTTCGTTCTGGGCATTATGCCCTACATTAGCGCCAGCATCATTTTGCAGCTCGGGCAATTGGTCGTCCCCCAACTGGAGCGTCTGAAGAGCGAGGGTCAGCAAGGGCGCAAGCGGATCGGTCAGTACACCCGCGTATTGACGGTGGCCATCGCGGTAGTGCAGTCCTTCTTCATCGCTCTAAGCATCGAGCAGATGCGCACCGCGTCGGATGTCAGCGTCGTGATCGAAGCCGGTTGGGCCTTTCGCGGGCTGACCGTGATCTCCATGACCGCTGGCAGCTGCTTTGTGATGTGGTTGGGCGAACAAATCACCGAGCGGGGCATTGGCAATGGCGCCTCGCTGATCATCGTTGGTGGAATCGTAGCGGGCGTGCCTGGCAGCATCGGCGCTCTCCGCAACCTCGTCGAGACCGGCGAGATGTCGTTGTTGGAGATCGCCCTGTTTGGCGTCTTCATGGTGCTCGTTGTCGCTGCGATTGTCTTCGTCGAGCGGGGCCTTCGAAAGGTGCCGATCAACTACGCGAAGCGAGTCGCTCGGCGGGGTGCAGGGGAGGCGGCTGCTCCGCAGGCAGCTCATCTGCCCCTGAAGGTGAACGTGGCAGGTGTGGTTCCGGCGATTTTTGCATCGTCGGTGATCATGATCCCGGGGACCATCGGCGCCTTTTACAACCACCCGCTGTTCGCTTGGCTCAGCGCGCAGTTCGATCCGGGTGGTTGGATTTACAACGCCACCTACGTTGTGCTTGTCGTGTTCTTTTCCTTCTTTTACACCGCCGTCTCGTTCAGCCCGATGGACTTGGCGGACAATCTGCGTCGGAACGGCGGATACATCCCGGGTCATCGTCCCGGCTCGGACACCGTCGCGTTCTTGGATCGTCTGATTCTTCGGTTGACCACCGGCGGGTCGCTGTACTTGGCTGCGGTGTGTATTCTCCCGACGATCCTCATCTCCGAGTACGGCTTGCCCTTCTACTTTGGCGGGACGGGGTTGCTCATCGTCATCGGAGTTGCTCTTGACACCGTTGCGCAGATCGAGAGCTACCTTTTGACCGACGAGTATTCGGACGTGGCCATCGCTTCGGGTGGGCGACGCGAGTTTGGCGTTTAGGCAGCCCAGACGGTTTTGGGGGAGTTCATGCCAGGCGATTTGGTCGTGTTCGGGCCACCTGGGGTTGGCAAGGGCACGCAATGTGTGGTGCTCCGGGATCGATTTGGTTACCGCCACCTCAGCACCGGGGACTTGATTCGCTCCGAAATTCGTGAGCGTTCGCCTCTGGGGCTGCGGGTGGAGGAGGTGGTCCGATCTGGGTCGTTGGTTTCGGACGAGCTGTTGTTCGCGCTGGTGGAGTCCACTCTGGTGGATCCCCGCGGGCTGCTGTTCGATGGCTTCCCGCGTTCCCCGGGCCAGGCTTCGTGGCTGGCCGACCAGCTGCGGTCCCGCGAGCGGCCGGTCCTCGGTGTCGTGGCGCTCGCGGCTCCGGACCAGGAGATTGTTGTTCGTTTGTCATCAAGGCGGACATGCAGCGCCTGCGGTGCGGGCGCGTCCGGCGACGATCCGGATGAGACTTGTACAAAGTGCGGTGGTGGGTTAGTGCGACGGGCTGACGATGAGCCCAGCGTGATCGCGCGTCGTCTTGAGGTCTATCGTTCAGAGACTGCCCCCGTACTTGACCTGCTCGCCCGGTGGTTTCCTGTCCACTTCGTTGACGGACTTGGCGATGTCGATGCGGTGACGGCGCGAATCGCTGGTATTGTTGGACTTGTTTGAACACTTTCGTTGTGAGGTTGTGATGAAGGTCAGGACGTCCGTACGGACAATCTGTGAAAAGTGCCGCGTTGTGCGCCGCTCGGGCGTTCTGCGCGTGCTTTGCGAGAACCCGAAGCACAAGCAGCGGCAGGGGTGAGAGATGGCACGTATTGAAGGTGTTGACCTGCCCCGCAACAAGCGAATCGGCATCGCCCTGACCTACATCTACGGCATCGGGAGCGCGACCGCGCTCAAGATTCTCGATGAGGCCAATGTCGACCCGGGGCTCAAGACCTTGGACCTGTCTGAAGTCGAGGTCGCGGCCATCCGTGATGTCATTCAGCGTGGACACAAGGTTGAGGGCGACCTCCGGAAGGAGATCGGCATGAACATCAAGCGGTTGATTGACATCGGCTGCTACCGCGGCTTGCGGCACAAGCGCGGCCTGCCCGTTCGCGGGCAGCGCACCCACACCAACGCGCGGACCCGGAAGGGCCCTCGTCGCGCCGTCGCTAAGCGTCGCTAAATCGGAGGAATTATGGCCAATCCGCGAAAGAACGCCCCCCGCCGCGTCAAGAAGAACGTTCCGGCTGGAGTCGTTCACATTCAGGCTACCTTTAACAACACCATCGTCACGGTCAGCGACCAGGTCGGCAACACCGTCTCGTGGTCGAGCGCTGGTGTGCGTGGGTTCAAGGGCTCGCGCAAGTCGACGCCGTTCGCCGCGCAGCTCGTCGCAGAAGATGCGGCTCGCAAGGCCATGGAGAACGGGATGCGCTCCGTGGGCGTGTATGTGAAGGGCCCTGGCGCCGGTCGCGAGTCTGCTCTGCGTGCCGTTGCGAACTCCGGCCTTCGCATCACGCACATTCGTGACGTGACGCCGATCCCGCACAACGGCTGCCGGCCGTCCAAGCGGCGCCGGGTCTGAGCGCTCCCGTCACCCCCACCCCGCGGCAGAGTGGTTCGCCGTAGTCGCGGTTGGAGGCATCATGGAAGAAGTTGTCAGCGCCAATTGGCGTACCTTGATTCGGCCGAAGTCGATCGAGCGCGATTCGCGCTCGAACCGGTCCTACGGCAAGTTCGTTGTCCGTCCGCTCGAGCGTGGCTTCGGTGTCACCCTCGGCAACGCGCTGCGGCGCGTCCTGCTCGGGTCCCTGCAGGGGTCTGCGGTGACCGCGGTTGAGATCGAGAACGTGCTCCACGAGTTCTCCGCTGTTCCCGGAGTTGTCGAGGACGTCACCGACATCGTGTTGAATCTGAAGAGCGTGCGCGTCCGGACCTCGGGCTTGGAGCAGGTCGACGGCACCTTTGAAGTGGATGGCGGCGCGAACGGCGCTGTTGTTCGCGCCGGCGATCTCCGGTTCCGGGTGGACGGTCGCGACTTGGTCGCGGAGGGAGCGGTCGAGGTGCTCAACCCTGAGCACGTCGTGGCCCACCTCACCCGCGGGGCGGTCTTCCGGGCCCGCGCGACTGTGCGGCTGGGCAAGGGCTATGTGCCCGCCTCGATGCTGGAGATCCCGCTCGGTACCATCCCTGTGGATGCGCTCTACTCGCCGATCCTTAAGGTTCGGTACAATGTCACCGACGCCCGTGTGGGTCAGCGCACCGACTATGATCGGCTGACCTTGGAAGTCTGGACTGACGGGAGCATCCGGCCCGAGGACGCCATCGCCTTCGCCGCCAAGGTCTTGAAGGAGCAGCTGCAGATCTTCATCAACTTCACCGAGGACGCTGAGCCTGGCGCTGCGGATGGGGGCGGTGGTTCCGAGGATTGGGACGAGAACCTGTTTAAGCGAGTGGACGAGCTCGAGCTGTCGGTTCGCTCCGCGAACTGCCTGCAGAACGCCGGGATCGAGTTCATCTGGCAGCTTGTTGAACGGTCCGAGGCGGAGATGCTCAAGACCAAGAACTTCGGGCGGAAGTCCCTCAACGAGATCAAAGAGATTCTTTCGGAGCTCGGGCTGTCGCTCGGGATGAAGTTGCACAACTTTCCCAAGCAGCACACCGGCGTCCGGTGATTAGGAGGTTTCATGCGGCATCGTAAGGTTGGTCGTCGGCTTGGCCGCGACAGTGCACAGCGTACGCTGTTGTTCCGCAATCTGATCACCTCGCTGGTGATCCATGGTCGGATTCGCACCACCGAGGGCAAGGGTCGCGAGCTGGTCCGTCTTGCTGATCGTGTGGTGAGCTACGGCAAGCGCGCGCTTGACGGTGGCGACCTGGTCCATGCATCTCGCATGATCCGCAAGTTTGTCACGGACCGCGATGCCATCTCGAAGGTCACCGGCCAGTATGCGGAGCTCTACCGGAACACTCCTGGTGGTTATACCCGCCTGCTGAAGGCGGGTATTCGCCCGGGTGACAACGCGCCGATGGTTATCGTCGAGTTTCACGCGTTGAACGCCGGTGCGGTGGAGTAGTACGTGGATGTCGTAGATTTGGGCGCCCAGTGGCGGGCCTACTGCGCCTCGCGGGCGCTCAAGTCTACACGGCAGCGTGCGGTTCTCCTTGACGTCGTGCTCGGATGGTCAGGGCACTTTAGCTTGGACGATGTGTTCTCGGCTGCGGCGGCAGAGATGCCGGCGATTGGTTACGCGACGGCCTATCGGACTCTGAAGCTGTTCCTGGAGGCCGGCCTTATCGCTCCGATCGATTTGGGCGATGGGGTCTCGCGGTACGAGATCGTTCGTCACGAAGAACATCACGACCATATCGTTTGTGTTGGGTGTGGTCGTGTCGTGGAGTTCGTCGATGCCCATATCGAGGAGCTTCAGGTAGAAGTCGCGCACAGGCTCGGTTTTGACCTGGTCGCGCATCGAATGGACCTGCGTGGGCGATGCCGGTTGGGTGAGCACTGCCCCCACCGTAGTCCCCTCGGTCCTGCTGGTGTTGTACAATCGTAAGGCGGTGAACCGCCCGATGCGAGGTGATGGATGTCGAAGGCGTACAGCGGGTTGCTCGGCCGGAAGGTCGGTATGACGCAGCTCTACCTGGCGGATAAGGACGTGATGGTCGGTGTGACCGTCGTTGACGTTTCTGGGAACGTGGTCACTGCTGTCAAGAATGAGTCGACTGCCGACGGGTACAACGCCCTGCAGATCGGCATTCTGGACAAGAAGGCGACCCGGGTGTCCAAGGCGCTTGCGGGCCACTTTGCCAAGTGCAACGTCAAGGCCAAGAAGTTCGTGAAGGAGCTGCGCGCCAGCGCTGCGGTCGCGAATGGCGCCGTGGGCGGCGCGGAGCTCGCCGTTGGCGACTTCTTCCAGGCGGGGATGCTTGTGGATGTCGTCGGCACCAGCAAGGGCCGGGGCTTCGCGGGCGTCATGAAGCGCCACAACTTCCGCGGCTTCATCCGGAGCCACGGTACCCATGAGTACTTCCGTCATGGCGGGTCCATCGGCACCCGGCTCACCCCCGGTATGGTGCTCAAGGGCAAGAAGATGCCTGGCCATATGGGCGCGGCCCGGGTCACCGTGCAGAACCTCGCGCTGGTGAAGGTGGACCTTGACCGCGGCTTGGTGTTCGTGAAGGGTGGGGTTCCTGGGCCGAACGGTGGTTTCGTCATCGTGCGGAAGGCTGTCAAGAACTAGGCTGACACTCCGGGCGTTCGCTGCCCGTACAGCTTGTGCTTGGCAGGCCGCTCAGCCCGC
>Ga0007761_10161643_pt1 | contig 9899 bp, 12 predicted proteins | sample LauGreFBDMM110SD_FD_61643 | JGI IMG/M metagenome (GOLD analysis project Ga0007761, IMG submission 61643) | Metatranscriptome of freshwater lake microbial communities from Lake Michigan, USA - Fa13.BD.MM110.SD (Metagenome Metatranscriptome) | ecosystem: Environmental > Aquatic > Freshwater > Lake... | reverse complement strand
TGTCACTATCTACTAATTCTACTTCATAAGATGACTCAAGCTCAGCTCATTCTAATTTAGCTACGGTCGCTTTGAATCAATCTTCTGCTCAAGCCAATAGCAGCTTGCCTCAAAAATCATTAAGTGATATTCAGTCTTTTGAATAAAAAAATGCCAATTGCTTCTCTGATGCTGAATTACACTAACACATTACTTCTTTCGCTCAAACTAATGTTCTTGATGAATACTACTAGTCTTGTATGAGCTCATGCCAAGTTCAAAGAAATCAAAGTCTTATGTAAATTGAAGATGAAGAATTTTGGTGCGGTTGTACTCCAGTTAGCAAGAAAAAAGATGTTCTCATCCCAATCAAGCCAAGATATGGAAGAAATGCTAACACTAAAGTTATCACTACTAAGCCAGTACCCAATACAATTAATGTTCCAAACAAGCCAACTCCATCTCAAGAAATTCCAATTCAAAAGAAAGAGCCAGTCAGCTCTGATAAGACTGTCGTCAGAGTGAATGATAAGTATTTCGTTCCCATTACTGGAGATAAAGCTAAGACTATTAAAGTTGATGGTGTTGAATACTTACCAGTTAAACCAGCTCCAAGTAACGTAAACAAGGATATTGCTATTATCCCCAAAAATTATGGAAGCATTAACACATTCAAGATTGGATAAGACACCTTTATTCCATTAAATGTTATCCCTGTTGTTTATAGAAAAGCATTCAAAGTTGAACCATCTCAACCAGCTCAACCATCTGAATCTAAGCCTACTACTCAAACAGAATGTAAATATCCAGTTTACCTCAAAGTTAACAATCAATACTACGCACCAATTTAGAATTCATCCGTGAAGCCACTTGTTGTTGAAGGAAAGACCTATATTCCACTTCTCACAGGACCAGCAAGTGCTGATCAATCTAATGTTATCTAGCCAACAACATCTGAAAGAGTTGATGTTATCAAAATTGGAATTTACACATACGTTCCTATTTAGGTAATTCCATAAGCTAATTTAAAATGCTTATATCTTTACAAAAAAGAGGAGACTAAACCTGCTGAAAAGCCAGTCATCAAAGTAAATGGATAACACTTCATTCCAATTGCCAACGATAAAGTTAAGCCAATTGTCATTGAAGGAAGACCATTTGTTCCAGTAAAATCAGCACCAAAGACATTCAATCCCTTAAAAGTTCTTGAACCAACAAAAGAAGGAAAGATTGTAACTTTCAAAATTGGAAATACTACTTATATTCCATTAGATGTCGTTCCTTAAAGAGCATAACCTACTTTCCAAAAACCAGTTCATTCAAAATTATAACCCAAAGCTGTAATTAAGATCAATGATCAACACTTTGTACCAGTAAACGATAAAAGCATTAAGCCTAAAGTTGTTGATGGAGTCAAGTATATTCCAGTCTATCAAGCACCAGATCATGTGAACAAAACATCTGCAGTTAGTCCAAATAAACCTGGAACTATTAATACTTTCAAAGTAGGAAACGTTACTTACATTCCATTGAATGTTGTTCCATAGATATTCAAACCAATCTTTTAGAATAAGAAGGTTCCAATAACTCCAGAAAAAAAAGTCGTCAGAGAGCCAGCATTACAAATTGGTGATAAACACTATATTCCAGTTACAAACAAGACTGCAGCTAAGCCTATTACTGAAAATGGAGTAACCTATATTCCAGTTAAAGAAGCTCCAAAAGGATAAGTAATAAAACATTCAAATCAGCCAACAAGCTAAGTTACACCTATTAAAAGAAATAATCAAACTTACATTCCAGTTGATTCAATTCCAAAAGTTTTGATTCCTGCTTTCAAAAAGACAACCCCTGTACTTAAAATTGGAAATGATAACTATGTTCCTGTTCGTGACCCACGTGCCCAGCCAATCACTATTGATAATGTTAAGTATGTTCCAGTTAAGAAAGCTAATGAAACTCACCATGATGTCAAAAATGCAATTGCTCCAAAAACTCAAGAAAAAATCACAACATTCAAAGCAAACAACTATACTTACATTCCATTGAACGTAGTCCCATAAGTTTACAAACCAACTTTCAAAAATGTTGATAAACCAGCTGCTCCTACTAAGGTTTTATTGATCAATGGATAAAACTTTGCTCCAGTTCATAGCTCACGCACTGTTAAACCTATTGTAATTGAAGGTGTTAAATATATTCCAGTTAGAAAAGTTGATAAACCTTCAAATCCAAACAATACTATTACTCCAGCTACTACTGGTAAATTACACACTTTCGAGATTGGAAACAAAACATACATTCCTCTCAGTGCTGTTCCAGCTGTACATACTCCATATTTCAAAAAAGTAGTAATTCCAGAAAAGAAACCCAATGTAACAACTCCAGTTCTTAAAATCAATGACTTGCATGTTGAACCAATCACAAAAGAAACAGTAAAAAAATTAGTCATTGGAGGAACAACTTTTATCCCAGTAAAAATAACAAATAAAACTGAAGCCACCAAGAATGCAATTGTTCCAAAAACTGATGAACCAATAAAAACATTTAAAGTAGGAAACCAAACATATATTCCACTAAGTGTAGTACCAAAAGTATTAGCTCCAATCTTCAAAAATAGAATTGTTCCAGTTAACAATCAAACTTTGAACAATACTGTCATTAAAGTAAATGGTGAAAATTTAGTACCAATCACTGATAAATAGCATAAACAAGTTATATTGTAAGGTGTTACTTACGTACCAGTTCATTCAGCAAGACCAACTCAAGATGTTAGCACTCCAATCGTCGCAGACAAAAAGGTTAATACTTTCAAAGTTGGAAATTGTACTTACATTCCTCTTATTACTGTTCCTAAGGTCTACAGAGATGTCTTTAACTATAAAGTAACTCCAATTAAAAAAGCTGATTCACCTGTGATTTAAGTAAATGGAGGCCACTTTGTCCCAATTAAAGGTGAAAATGTCAAGCCAATTATTGTTGAAGGAAAGACTTATATTCCAGTTCATTCAGCACCAAAGAATGTTGATACAACTAAAGCTATTGTACCTTTAAAAGAAGGACCAATTGATACTTTCAAAATTGGTTCAAAAACTTACATTCCAATTTCAGTCATTCCAAAAGAAAACGCAGCAGTATTCAAGAATAAAGTTATTCCAGCAAACACCACTTAAAAAATTACTACTGTCATTTCAGTCAATGGAAAAGATTTCATTCCAATTACAAACAAAACAGTTAAGCCAATCACTCTTGAAGGAGTTAAATATTTACCAGTTCATAGTGCTCCTCCATATTTGAATGTTCATAAACCAGTAACTTCAAAAACAGACGTAAATACATTCAAGGTAGGAAATACAACTTATATTCCAACAAGTGTCATTCCAAATACTTACTTACCAATTTTCAAAAATCAACCAGTAAAGGCAACACCAAAGACAGTGAGTCAGTATGTCATTAACATTAATGATAAAACATACAAACCAATCACAAATGAAACTTCCAAATCTGTTAAAATTGATGGTAAACTTTACATTCCAGTTCACAGAGAAGTAAACTCAGTCGAAGATAAGAAAGTTATTACACCAAATCATCAAGATGACAAAGTCAACACTTTCAAAGTTGGAGAGAAAACATTCATTCCACTTGCAGTTGTACCTTAAGTTCTTAAATCTGTGTTCGCATACAAAGTTACATTACCAGTTAAAAATGATACAAAACCAACTCCAGTAATTATAATTAATGATCAGCTCTTTGTTCCTGTAACTGATAAATCAGTTAAGCCAATAGTAGTTAGCAACTAAACATTTATCCCAGTTAAAGTAGCCCCTGAGCATGTCGATGTTTCAAAAGCAGTTTTACCAAAGAAAGAAGGAGAAATCTAAACATTTAAAGTTGGAGAGAACACTTATATTCCAAAATCTGTTATTCCAAAAGCTAATCTTGCTAACTTCACCAAAGAATAACCAAAAGCTAAAACAGCACCTGTTTTGACTGTTATTAAAGTAAATAATGTTGCTTTTACTCCAAATCCAAATGCTAAGCCAATCAAAATTGAAGGAAAGACATTTGTTCCAGTAAATAAAGCACCAGAATAACTTGAAATCAAAAACCCAGCTAAACCATCAAAATCAGGCAAAGTAAACACTGTTAATGTTGGTGGTCAAACTTACATTCCATTAGCATCTTTACCAAAGGTATTAAAACCAATTTTCTTGAATTAAACTGTAAAAGTCACCCCAACTACTGTTAACAATCATGTTATTTAAGTCAATGGAAAGACATATTAACCAATCACAAACGCTACAAATAATCAAATTATTGTAGGTGGTAAAGTCTATGTACCAGTCCATCCCATTCAAAAAGACGATGTTGGAACTAAAAATGTAATTAAACCTCAATAACCTACAAAAGTTAACACATTCAAAGTTGATGATAAAGTATACATTCCAAAAGAATAAATTCCTAAGGTATATCAGCCAATTTTCAACTATAAAGTTAAAGAAGTCAAAGTTGTCGAATCAAAAGTTGGTATTACTGTCAATGGATAGAATTACATTCCAATTCAAAATAAAACTATTAATCCAACTTTAATCAATGGAAAGAACTATATTCCAGTTAAATCTGCACCAGAAAATGTTGTAATTAAAAAAACAATTCAAACTCCAGAGGATACCAAAATTCATACTATCAAAATTGGAGATAAAACTTTCATTCCAACTTCAGTCATCCCAAAAGAAGACAGAGCAACCTTCTAAAATAAAGTTGTTCCAGATTTGAAAACATCTCCAAAGGTTGTGATCAACGTTAACGGTTAATAATATCACCCAATTACTGATAAAAAAGTAAAGCCAATTGTAGTTGATGATAGAGTCTTTGTTCCAGTTAACAAACCAGCTAAAGCTCTCGATGTATAATAGCCAATTGAACCTAAAAAATCAGGAACAATCGTAACATTCAACCTTGGAAATAAGACTTACATTCCATTAGATGTTGTTCCAAAAACATATGCACCAATATTCGTTAATAAACCAGTATAAGTCAACAACGAAACTCTTCATAACACTGTTATTAAAGTAAATGGTGGTCATTATGTTCCAATCACTAATAAACCTTTCAGTCCTGTTGTCATTAACAAAGTATCATATATTCCAGTTAAACCTGCTACTGAAGCACACAACGTTTCAAAAGCTATTCATACATCATTTGATGGAAAAGTCAATGTTTTCAATTTCGGAAACAAGACATACATTCCAGTAGATGTTATTCCAAAAGTTTATAAACCAGTATTTACTAACTCAATTGTTCCAGCAGTGAAATCAGTACCAAAAATTGTAATCAAAGTTAATGATCAACATTTCGTTCCAGTTGCAAACAAAACAGTCAAGCCAATCACTAAGAATGATGTTGTCTATATTCCTGTTAAAGAGGTTAAAGATACTTAAAATATCAAACATCCAATTACACCAAAACAAGAAGGAGAAATAAAAACTATCAAATAAGGAAACTAAACATACATTCCATTGAAAGTTGTCCCAAAAGTATATGCACCAATATTCCAAAACAAACCAGTTGCTGCTACAAAAGAAAATGCAAAAACCGTTGCAATTAATATCAATGGAAAACCATATACTCCTATATTGAATGGAACTAATCCTAGAGTAGTAATAAATGGAGTTACATTTATTCCAGTTCATCATGCACATAATGTTTAAAATAAATCAGTAATTGAACCAAATAATGCTAAAAAAGTAAATACAGTTAAAATAGGAAACAATACTTTCATTCCTATTTCATCAGTCCCAAAAGTTTATCAACCTGTTTTCACAATCAATGTTTAGCCTCTTACTAAATCTGCTCCTAAACCTATTACAAGAGCAATTAAAATTAATGGAGATTTCTTTGTTCCAATTAAATCTAAAAAAGATATTAAACCAATTGAAGTTGATGGAGTCAAATATGTTCCTGTCAAATTAGCACCAAGCTCTGTTGTTATTAAAAAGCCAATCGAACCAAAAACTTAAGGAACAGTTAAGACATTTAAAATTGGAGAGCAAACTTATGTCCCTCTAAAGTCAATTCCATAAGTTTATAAACCTGTATTCCTTAATAAGCCAGTCAAAGTCACTCCTAAAACTGTAAGTGAGACTGTAATCAAAGTTAATGGGCAGACATTCGTTCCTGTAACTGATAAAGTTCACAAGCCTGTAGTTGTAAATGGAACAAAATTCATTCCTGTAAAACAAGCACCAGCGAACTCTGTTCCAGGCAATTCAACAATTAATACAAATGGATAGAAAATTGACACATTTAAGATTGGAACTAATACTTATATTCCATTAGTTGTTGTACCAAAAACTTATAGAGAAGTATTTACTCATAAAGTTGCTCCAACTAAGAATGCAACTTCACCAAGCAAAGTTGTTATTTAGATCAATGATTAACACTTTACTCCTATACAAAATAAGAAAGTTACACCAGTAATCATTAATGAAAAAGTATACATCCCAGTACACTCTACTCCAGCTCCTTAAAATAAATCATCTTCAATTAAGCCAAAGACTACCGATGAAAAAATCAATGTCTTAAAAATTGGAAAGGAAACTTATATTCCATTGAAAGTTGTACCAAAAGAATACAAACCAATCTTTGTTAATAAACCAGTTGCTGTTACTAAATCAGCTGTTAAAACTACTGCAATTGATATTAATGGAAAACTTTATAAGCCAACTAACGAAACCCATAAACAAGTAGTGATAGCCAATAATGTATTCATTCCAGTTCAATAAGTCAAAAATCCAGCTACAATTAAAACTAAAATCAACATTAGTTAAGATAAATAAGTTGATACATTTAAAATTGGAAATCAAACATATATTCCCCTTAAATCTGTTCCAAAAGCATATGCTCCAATCTTTTAACATAAAATTGAAAAAGTTAGCACAAAACCAACACCTGTAATTACAGTTAATGGATAAAATTATGTTAAAGCCTCACCCAAAGATGCTAAGCCAATTAGAATTGAAGGAAAAACATTTGTTCCAGTAGTAGTTGCTCCAATACATGTTGATACTTCCAAAGCTATTAAACCTAAATAAGATGGAAAAGTAAATACATTTAAAATTGGAAACCATACCTATATTCCTTTAAAAGTGATTCCAAATGAAGATAGACATCTCTTTAAACCTGTAAATCAGACTAAAAGACATGCTCCAATCACTACTGTCATCAAAATTAATGGTGATCACTTTATTCCAATTACTATTAAAAAAGTTCAACCAGTTGTTAAAAACGGAGTAACCTATGTTCCTGTTAAAAAAGCTCCAACAAGTTTAGAAATTTCTAAGCCAGTAACTCCCAAAAAGGAAGGACCAATTGACACATTTACAAAAGGAAATTATACTTACATTCCATTAAATGTTATTCCAAAAGCATACAAACCTATATTCAAAAACAAGCCAGTAAAGCCAACTAAATAAGCAGCATCTACAACTGCTATCAAAGTTAATGGAGAAACTTTCAAACCAATTTTGACTGGAACCCAAAAAACTGTTACTATTAATAACATTAAATATGTTCCAGTTCATAAAGATACAAATCCAAAAGAGAAAAATGTTATTGAACCATAAACTGATGGAAAAGTGAATACCTTTAAAATTGGTAATAAACATTACATTCCAGCTAGTGTGATTCCAAAAGCTTACAAAGATGTCTTCCAATATAAAGTTTAACCTGATAAATCATAAGCAAAAGCTCCAAAAGTCATTTAAGTTAATGAAAATCATTATATCCCAGCTTAAGAATATAAACCAATTGGAATTGAAGGAACATGTTATGTCCCAGTGATTGTCGCTCCATAAAAAGTTGACATTTCAAATCCGATTCTTCCAACTAAAAAAGGATATATCTAAATCATTACTCTTGGAAATGTGACTTATGTACCATATAAACTTATTCCAAAAGCTTATCGCTCAGCTTTCAAACGAATTGTAAAGAAAACTCCTTTAATTGTTATTAAAGTCAACGGTTAATTATATAAACCTTCAACTTAAAAGAATGTGACTCCACTTATTTAGAGTGGTGAGACTTATATTCCAGTTAAATAAGTTAAAAATACTGATGGAATTGAAAACATTATAAGAAAAGATAACAATGGGGTAGTCAATACTTTTAAAAAAGGACAATAATCTTATATTCCAGAATCAGTTATTCCAAAAGAATACATTCCAATTTTCAGAAATTAATAAGTTCCAGTAACAAAAGATAATGCTGATAAATTTGCGATTAAACTTGACGGCAAAATTTATTCACCAATCACTAATGGAAATCATAGACAAATTTTAATCAATTAAACAACCTACATTCCAGTTCATAAAGAGATTTCTGATATTGGAAAAACACTTATTGTACCAAATGCACCAAAATAAGTATACACTTTCACTGTAGATAAAGTTACATTTATTCCATCTTAAGTAATCCCAGCATCTTACAAACCTCTATTCAAAATCAATGTTCTTCCTTACAAAAAGATTGTTAGTCCATCTGTTGTTATTAGAGTTAATGAAAACCATTATGTTCCTATTACTGACTAAGATGTTAAAAAAGTTAACATTAAAGAAGTTCAATATATTCCACTTAAATCAGCACCAGAAACTTTAGAGATTATTAATCCAATAATATTAAAAGATAAAACTAGAATTTATACTTTCAAAGTTGGAGAAAAAACATATGTTCCAATATCATTAATCCCATAAGCTTTCTTGCCTGTTGTCTCAAACACTCCAGTTCCTGTTAACGATGAAACTGTTTCTAAGACTGTCATTTAAATTAATGGATAACATTTCTCACCTGTATCAAATAAGAAATATCAAAGTGTGTTTATTGAAGGAAAAGTATATATTCCAGTTAAACTAGCACCTAAAAATGAAAATCCAATCGTTTCAAACAAAGAAGGCTAAATCAAGACTTTCAATTATGACAATAAAACATATATTCCACTTGATGTTGTTCCAAAAGTTTACAGACCTGTATTCAAATCATAAGTAATTCCATCTGCTAAAGCTTGCGGTAAAAATGTTCAACCAGTTGAAGAAGAAAAACCAAAAGTTACTCCAAATCAACCAGTTGCCCCAGTTAAGACAGTAAAGACACCTACAGTATTTAAAGTAGACGGAAAAACTTATACTCCATTAAAAGACTCAACATTGAAACCAGTTAAAATTGATAACTAAACTTATATTCCAGTTCAACCATACACATTGAAACCAGAAGATAAAAACAATAAAAACACTGTTAAAATTGGAGGATAATAATTCAAGCCAACAACAGGAGATAGTCCAATTGTTATAAAAAATATTACATATATTCCAGTATCACCAGCTAAGAAACCAGAAGGACAAGTTCCAATTAGTGGATAAGATAAAAAACCAGTGTCAATTGGAGGTACACAATTCATTCCTGCACCACCAAAAATTATTGGAGGTAAATAATACATACCTCTTACTCCGGTAGGAAAATCATAAGAGCCAGTAAATAAAACAAAAATTATTTAGGACAATTAAGCTACTATTAAAGTTAAGGATCAATCATACAAAGTCAACAAAGAAGGTAAAGTATTAGAAATTGATGGAACCTATTATGTTCCAGTAGTTGCTAAGACTAAACCAGTTATTGAAGTTAATGGAAAGCATTACGTTCCAGTTGATACCAATAAGTCTAAACCAATTAAATTTGACAATAAAGTTTATATTCCAGTAAAGGTAGCAACAGAGAAATAAGTATTAAAGTCTTAACCAATATAACCAACCAAAGAGGGACCAATTGAAACAATTACTAGAGGAAATACAACCTATATTCCCTTATCAGTTATTCCTCCAGCTTTTAAACCTCAATTTAAAGAAAAAGTTGTCATTGAACCCAAAAAA
>Ga0007761_10055060_pt1 | contig 10396 bp, 18 predicted proteins | sample LauGreFBDMM110SD_FD_61643 | JGI IMG/M metagenome (GOLD analysis project Ga0007761, IMG submission 61643) | Metatranscriptome of freshwater lake microbial communities from Lake Michigan, USA - Fa13.BD.MM110.SD (Metagenome Metatranscriptome) | ecosystem: Environmental > Aquatic > Freshwater >... | reverse complement strand
CTGTAACGTCTCCTGCAGCAGCAGGTCGCAAGAAGGCCTCGAGGCCTCGAAGGGACAGGTGGACTTTATGTATCCGACGAAAGTACCGTTACACGACACTGTCCTATTACTATTACCATTACTATTACTACCATTACTATTACCACAGTCATAGACAACGGTCTTAGGCTTGTCCTTCTCGCAAACGGTTACATTGTAAACGGTCCCCAAGGGAGGGCCGTCCTGACGGTAGTAGCTGACGGTGTCGTAGTTCCTCATCTTCAGCAGTAACTCACACCCATCGCTATTAGTATTAGTATTAGTATCACTGTTACAGACACTAGAATCATCGATGATGATGGCGAGGCCGTCCGACACATACCCGGGTCCGTACGTCTTCCCGTCGATGACCCCGGTGGCGATGGCGATGGCACCATTAGTATTAGTATTAGTATTAGTATTGATGGAGATGCTAACACTACTAGTATCAACATTACCAACGAAACTTTCCAACCAACTAAGGGGAGGGGTGGTCGTTAGGGTGGTAACAGATGATGATGATGATGATGATGATGATGATGGAGTAGTGAGAAGGACCGCCTCCCCTTTGAGTCTCAGTCGAGAGAGTACCTCTGCGGACTCGTCCTCCCCTAACGCCTTCTGAGTAACCAAAAGGAGTCCGAGGGTCTTCATGGCCTTGTGAACGGTCAGGGGCACGTTAACGGTCAACAGACTAGTGCCGTTACTGACCACGGTAGCCGTTGCGATGGTATCGATGGCGTTGAGCATGACCATGGTGTCCGAGTAGGGTGCCGACAGGGTCATGGCCGCGTCCAGCAACACGTTAGCAGCATCGGCGGCCTTCGTAACGGCTAACAGGCTGACCTCGTCGACGTTGACCGTTAGAGCGACGAGGTTGGCGATGAGGGAGGAGAGGGTGGCCTCGTCGGCGATGTCCGAGGCACTCACCAGCGTGCTGAAGGCACTCAGGAGGAGGTACCTCGTGGCCTGCTTCGTCAAAAGGGTGCTGGTGTCGTACGAGCACGTGCTGCCTCCGTAGCCAACGTCGCACACACAAACGGCCTCACACGTTGGGTCGTACAGTCCGCACGACACCACCCCGTCCCCGTCCAGACCCCCGTCCAGCCTCCTTCCACTGGAGACGACCTGGTACACACACACCCCGTGGTCGCTGCAGTTGTTGGTGCACTCCTGCTGAGTACCCTCTTCTTCCAACGAACGGTAACTGGTAGCGAGGCTCATGTCCATGCTACTATCATCATCATCATTATCATCATTACTATCATGATCATTAAGGAGAAGTCTGTTGCCCGGGGAGGGGGCGGCGGTGGGAGGACGGGTCGGTGCCCGTGTTGGTCTCGTTGGCCTTATGGTAGGGAGGGCTGTAGGTGATCGGGACGGGGCCTTTGTCGGGGCCTTTGTTGGACTAGTGGAAGGCGTCCCGGGGGCCCATGTAGGCTTCATGGTGGGCTTGACGAGCAGCTTGCACAGGCTGTTGCCGGCCTTGTTGGAGCTGCTGATGTACCCGCCCAGACACTCCCCACACGTGTTCGGGGTGGTGGTGCAGGGGGTTCTGTGCAAGGAGGAGCACTTGGCAGACGTTGCGTTGCTGCAGTCGACGGTGTTGATGAAAGAGGCCAGCACAGTCACGGCGGCCCTGGTGCTGTCCAGGTCGCCTCCACCAGTGCTGTCCAGGTCGCCTAACACTTGACTCAACTTCGATGATACTAATACACTCGCAGCGGATGCACTCAACGGCTCAGCCCTGGTAACGGTCACATCCCTCGTAGCCCTGGTAACGGCCCCCAAAGAGTCGTACACACTCAGCTCAGTGATGATGGTGCTGTTGCCTTCAACGGACCCGGCGGGGAGGTTACAGGACGTGTACGACACCTCGCTAACGGCTTTCAACGGGTTAGGGAGGGCGGTGGTCAATGAGTATGAGTATGAGTATGAGTATGAGTACAAGAGAGGGAGGTCAACGTCGTTCCAACCATCGGCTGAAAAGAGGAAAACGGTTTCCAGCTCGACCCCTCTCAACGGATAAACAGCGAAACGGCCGGGGGTCGGGTTGCCGTTGACTTCAACGGATATCGCTGCAACGGCTCTCCTCGCGGTGAGGGTGAAGGTAACGGTCTGAAGCTGTTGGTAGGCAAGGGCCATCGGTGAAAGGATCAGATTGAATGTTGATGATGATGATGATGATGATGATGATGATGATGATGATGACGAAGAGTTGCTACTACTGATAGTGATACTAAGAGGGCTCAGAGCATAGCCCGTCAAGTCGATGCCGTTGCCGAGGGAGTTGGTCGCCGTCCATGTTGCCGTTACCGACGACCCCCCTGACCCTGACCCTGACCCTGACCCTAACCCTAACCCTAACCCCTCGATGGTGGATGTAACGGTTATCTTGGACTGGCAGTTGACCTTGTTACTAGTACCCCCCCAAGACGTCGATGTTATCGTCAGCAGCGGACTCGACCTCCTGTCCAGCACGGTAACGGTCACCATGGTGGTGTCGGCCCTGTCACTGTCATACACTGTAACGGAAATGGCGAAGGTGGTGTTGAAAACGGTCGTGTTCAACGTGCGGATGTCCACTATCGATACATTTCTGTCCGTTAACCAGACCAACCCGTCACAACGGCTGCTGAGGACGGGGGCCCTTGTCATGCAGTCCCATGAGTAGCCTAACCCAGAGGTTAGCCCTAACCCTCCCTCTCCCTTCTCAACGTCTTTATCAAAGCTATCGGACGCGTCGAGGGTGAGGGGGCTGTCGTCGACGAAGATGCTTTGCTGAGAACCACCGGCGATGACGGCGACCAGATCGTTCCGTTGGACGTACACCTGCACACTGACCGTTGAGGAGGTCTGGGCACGGGTGCTGCGAACCGTTAGAGTAACGGTGTACAAGACATCGACGGTTAGGGTGAACGGATCCAACATGAACGAGCTCTTAGCAACGGCCTGGTTGACGACACCGAGGAGGGGCGAGGAGGGGTTGTCACTAAAGATGACCCACTCATAGCTAAGGGTGTCTTGGGGGGTGTCAGCATCAGCATCAGTATCACAGTTCATGATGTAGGCATTCGATCGAAGTCGGAGGACGTTTCTTCTGTGAACGGACCGGAGTGAGTCGCCATCGATGGTAACGACAGGGACGGCCAGACTCACTACACTCACATCATAGGACCCCTTGCTGCTGCCTCCAAAGAAGTTGGTCAGGGTCAGGGATACCTTGTAGGAGCCGACACTAAGCATTCCAGTGGGAAGACGGATGGGGGGACTGACGGAGAAGTTGGCGTTGAGATAGGCCTCGACATGAGACAGATCAGCGCCTTGGTCGTACACGTTGAGGACCTCGAAGTTCCAGGCCTTCCAGCTCCTTCCGATGGCCCCCTTGGAGTAGGAGAGGTCGATGCTGAGACTGTCGCACTCACTGACTATCTCTGGCCCCGATATGACCACAGAAGGGAGGGTCACCTCTGAGGGCATACCGACAAAGACGGGGGATGTTGGTACCGAGAAGTTGTAGAAGGAACAGCCGTTTCGATTGAGACACTTCGCTTTCAGAACACCCCTCTTCAGCGAGATGGCATCCCCCACATCGATGGAGGAGCTCGAGTCTAGTAGCACGGACAGAGACGTGAGGTCAACCCATGAACAGTTGGTCGTGTTCGCCGTTGTGAACGTCAACAGTCGAGAGCACTTGAAGGCCGCCTCCAGCACCCTCCCTTGGTCGGTGGCTGAGTCGAACTGGACGAGTAGGGACAGTCCACTGGAACTGAAAGAGGCTGAGAACAGTCGAGGGGTGTTGGGTTGAAAGTTGCCGGTGACAACTCTCACCACATTGCCCAACGGATATCCGATCTCATACTCCCTTTCGGAGAGGCCCTTCATCATCACGATGACCGCTATTTGCGTTGCATTGTACGCATCAGCGAGAGTTATGACGTCTGGGGTCAGCGAGAACATTGTTGGCGTCAACGAGAGGGCAGACGAGTCGATCGTTACCTTCGGCAGCACAGTGATGTTACTATACAGAGTGGTAGGGGGGGTCTGGCCGTTGAGGAGATTCAATGACACCTCGTACGAGATGCTCTTCTGAGGCAAGGCCTGCAGACCGATAGAGAAAGCATTCAAGACGCCGCCATAAGATGTATCCAAAGCGATGGCGCTTGCTATTATCTTAACGTCGATGGATTTACAGCACTCGGTTTCGACCGCTACGTCCATGTCGAGGACTTCATCCAGCTCCATGATAACACCGTCATAACTAGTAGTGGCACAGTAAATTGAATAAACAGATGCTGGCAACATCCCCATCATTGTTACAGATACACTCTTCTCTTCAGTGCCAGTGCTAGCCTTGAAGCCCTGTAAGAAGACGCTACTCACGAACTTTGGCTGCTCTTTATTCGGGAAAAAGCCACAAGCAACTTCGCCGAATTTGTTTAGAGTAATTGCTAAAGCAACCTGTGTCTTCGAAGTGCTGGCTACAGCAATGTCTTCAATGTGAGGTGCGTAAGACTTGGTAGGATGAGGTGATGGCACTGATGTTGGCATCGATGATGGAAGTGATGATGGTTGCAATGATGGTGTACTTGAAGGTTGACTGGATGGTTGCATACTAGGTATTGATGATGGCTGTGTAGATGGTTGACATGATGGTCTCGAAGATGGTTGTGATGACGGTTCACTGGATGGTTCAGAAGATGGTTGAGAAGATGGCTGTCTAGATGGTTGTGATGATGGTTGTGATGATGGCTGCATTGTTGGTTGTGTACTTGGTTGCATTGATGGTTGACTTGATGGCTGTGATGATGGTTGGGTTGTTGGTTGAGATGAAGGTTCTGATGATGGTTGACTAGAAGGTTGAGATGATGGTTGTATTGATGGTTGAGATGATGGCTGTGTGCTTGGTTGTGATGATGGTTGTGAGGTTGGTTGAGATGATGGTTGAGATGAAGGTTGACTAGTTGGTTGGGATGATGGTTGAGATGAAGGTTGTGATGATGGTTGAGATGATGGTTGGGATGATGGTTGCATACTTGGTTGTGATGATGGTTGAGATGATGGTTGTCGAGATGGTTGTGAAGATGGTTGTGATGATGGTTGCCTTGTTGGTTGTGTACTTGGTTGGTTACTTGGCTGCATTGATGGTTGTGATGATGGCTGCCTTGATGGTTGTGAAGATGGTTGTGAAGATGGTTGTGATGATGGTTGTGATGATGGTTGAGATGATGGTTGAGATGATGGCTGTGATGATGGTTGTATTGATGGTTGTGACGATGGTTGCCTTGATGGCTGAGATGATGGCTGTACTGATGGTTGCATTGATGGTTGTGATGAAGGTTGTCTAGATGGTTGCATTGATGGTTGTGATGATGGTTGCATACTTGGTTGTGATGATGGTTGACTGCTGGGTTGGGATGATGGTTGTGATGATGGCTGTGATGATGGTTGTGATGATGGTTGTGAAGTTGGTTGCATTGATGGTTGTGAAGATGGTTGCCTTGATGGTTGAGATGATGGTTGGTTACTTGGTTGCCTTGATGGTTGTGATGATGGTTGTCTAGATGGTTGCCTTGATGGCTGGGATGATGGTTGTGATGATGGCTGTGATGATGGTTGGGATGATGGTTGTGATGATGGTTGTACTGATGGTTGTCTTGATGGTTGTACTGATGGTTGACTAGATGGCTGTGATGATGGTTGTATTGTAGGTTGACCCGATGGTTGCATTGTAGGCTGTCCGGTAGGTTGCGATGATGGTTGTGATGATGGTTGTGATGATGGTTGTGATGATGGTTGTGATGATGGTTGTGATGATGGTTGTGATGATGGTTGTGATGATGGTTGCATTGTTGGCAATGAACTTGGTTGACCAGATGGTTGCATGGATGGCTGTGAAGATGGTTGTGATGATGGTTGTGATGATGGTTGCCTTGATGGTTGCCTTGATGGTTGCATTGTTGGTTGCCCAGTTGGTGCAGTGGATGGTTGACTTGATGGTTGTCGAGTAGGCTGAGTACTTGGTTGACTAGTTGGTACCATACTTGGTTTACCTGATGGTTGTCTAGACGGCTGATTTGTTGGCTGTCTAGTTGGTGTGGCAGTTGGTTGACAAGTTGGTTGTCTGCTGGGTTGTGATGATGGTTGTCCAGTCGGTGTTGATGTTGGTTGTCTAGACGGCTGCCTTGTTGGCGTCGTTGTTGGCTGACCAGTTGGACGAATAGGAATAGTCCAAGAGTTATCATAATTGATGTTTTGAGAGTAGTCACCAGTACCATCAGAGACGGCCAATGCATTATTTGCATTACCATTAAACTTGAAGTATTTATACAGATGAGGATCCATTGTATCAGAGATATAGTCTATAGCAGAACTGACGATGACGCCTTCATCGTTGACATTGAAGTTATCACTAGTAAACTTGAAGACGCCAACTTCAGCCATTCCTCCATTGTATGACCCACCATAGCTGAAACCGTTAGAAGAACCAATTGTTAACTGTTTCGATGAGTATCTAGGTTCTAGCGGGGCATTGTGAAACTCGTTGTTTAACCATCCATCGATGTATAGCTTCATAGTGGATCCAGCTTTGTAACACCCAACATGATGCCAGTTCCCATCATTGACTTTCGTAGTTGACAACACAGTCGAGTAAGTGAAGGCAGCATTAGTGCTACGCACACCGAATACTATTTTACCATCATATAACGATACACCAAAGTCATGAATAAACTCAGAAGTTGGTTGTGATGATGGTTGTGATGATGGTTCATCATCAACCCCAAGTTGACGATGATACGAATAAGAGTCTGAATTACTGTAAGTGTAGTCTGATAGTAGTTTTCGTCGTGACGAGGAGGTTGAAGTATAAGAAGCGTCAACCAAACCAGTGCCACAAATCCAAACATTAGGATTAATTTTAGAATTTTTTAAACAATTTTTATCGCCCCCTACCATGGTCGTTTTCATCCAAAAGGTTATACCAAAACTACTTAAGGAGTTGGATCCTGCTGATAATTTTGATGTTAAAAACGATGGGAAGGTATTAATTAATGTTCCGTTGAAGGTAGCGTAGCGATTGACTGAGTATGTAGGTTGATAAGTAGGTAAATAGGTCGGATTTCCTCCGCTTGGCGCAATCGTACAAGACGGTGTAGAAGAAGTTGAACAAGATTGAGATAATGATAGCAGATATGGATTATGAGATATCATACAAGATGAAGACGATTGCGCTAAACAAGAAGAAATCCCTAGGAGTCACGAACTGCAAGAGGCGCACTGTATAGCGCCTGCAGCTGAGTATTGGCCTATGTCACATTGTGTACACGTAGAAGCACCATTAGGACTATTACTAAAAGTTCCAGATGGGCAGAGTTGACAAGAAACTCCAGAGTCAGAGTAAGTACCAGGACTGCATGGTAAACATGATGATGATCCTATTGTTGAATATTTACCTCCTTCACAAGGCGTGCAACTACCAGAACCTCGTACAGCATTATATGTACCAGCTGGGCATGCATGACAACTTGCATCACCTTCATCGGAGTATTTTCCTATGTCACACAACATACATGAAGATTGCCCCATATGAGAATACTTGCCCGCTTCACATGCATCACAGCTTGCTTGTCCTTCATAATTCTGAAAATAACCTGGTGAACATGATTGACAAGTAGTTGATCCTCTTAGTTGAGTATAGGTGCCGATGGGGCACTTCAGACACTCAGACATGTGAATAGTTGGAGCATAGTAACCAACATTACATAATTCACAATGATCAGCATTAGCTAAATTTTGTGCTGTACCTGGATTACATGGTACACATTTTTTATATTCTAATGATAGATATGTACCGAATACACACCTATTCAGTGTTGGATGTGAAGTTGGTTTACTTGTTGGATCACTAGTTGGCTGTGTTGTTGGTGTTCTACTTGGACGAGAAGTTGGTTGTCTAGATGGATCAGTAGATGGTTGACTAGATGGTTGTGCAGTAGGATCACTTGTTGGTTGATTAGTTGGTTGTCTACTTGGTTGTGATGACGGTTGTCTTGATGGTTTGCTTGATGGTTTGCTTGATGGTTGTCTTGATGGTTGGGATGATGGTTGTGATGATGGATCAGTTGATGGTTGTGATGATGGTTGTGATGATGGTTGTGATGATGGATCAGTTGAAGGTTGTGATGATGGTTGTGATGATGGATGAGATGATGGTTGAGTTGATGGATAAGATGATGGTTGTCTTGATGGTTGAGAAGTTGGTTCTGCCGATGGAAAAGCAGTTGGAAAGCTAGATGGTATACGAGTTGGTTGTGATGATGGCTGACGAGATGGTATAGTGGATGGATGACTACTTGGTTGAGTACTAGGCCTAACAGATGGCTGACTAGTTGGTTCAGAAGATGGTTCCGAAGATGGTTGTGAAGATGGCTGAGTTGTTGGTTGAGAAGATGGATGTGATGATGGTTTAGAAGATGGTTGACGAGTTGGTTGTGTTGTTGGTGTTCTACTTGGACGTGAAGTTGGTTGTCTAGATGGTTTTAATGTTGGTTCTGAAGATGGTTCAGTAGTTGGTTGGGAAGTAGGATGTGAAGATGGTTTAATAGTTGGACCAGGAGTAGGATATTTTGTTGGATGTACAGTAGGTTTTGATGATGGTTGTGAAGATGGTTGTGAAGATGGTTGTGATGATGGTTTATGAGATGGTTTACTAGATGGATGAGATGTTGGCTGTCTACTTGGTCGATATGATGGTTGTGATGACGGTTCACTGGATGGTTGAGAAGATGGTTGTGACGATGGCTTTGAAGTTGGATGAGAAAACGGTTGTGAAGATGGATGTGAAGATGGCTGTTGAGATGGATGTGATGAAGGTTGAGATGATGGTTCAGATGACGGTTGAGATGATGGTTGAGATGATGGTATTTTAGATGGTTGACCTGTTGGTTTACTAGTTGGTTGTGATGTTGGATGTCTAGTTGGACCAAAAGTAGGTTTTTTACTTGGACGACTAGTTGGTTTTGAGGATGGTTGTGATGATGGTTGTGATGATGGTTGTGATGATGGTTGTCTTGATGGTTGTGATGATGGTTGTGATGATGGTTGTAATGATGGTTGTGATGATGGTTGTCTTGATGGTTGTGATGTTGGTTGACATGATGGTTGTGATGAAGGTTGTGATGATGGTTGCCTGGATGGTTGTGATGATGGTTGCATTGTTGGTTGTCCAGTTGGAGACTTTTCAACACAATATCTTAAATCAGTTGATGGCATATTGATAGGCATAGTACAATATGTACTTACAACAACTAATTGACTTCTAGATGTATCAGTTGCATAAATTGTTTTATCATTAGGATTAAATGCAATACCTCTAGGACCATCTGGACTTGTTGTACTTGGGTCAAAAAGACCAGTACCACCATAAGTTACATTAGCTTTACCATTATTTTTTCCTATTATAGTAATATCATTTGCTAATTCATCTACTACAAATAAGAAACCACTACCACTATCGAATGTTACATATGGATGTTTAAAAGTAGGTACGCCATTAGAAGATAATCCATACTGTATTTCACTTTTACCATCACTGGCTATTTCCCAAACTGTTCCTTTATAAGGACTTAGTGGATTAGGATTATCATCAGTAATATCAGAAACATATAATTTCCCAGAACTTATATCAAAACTAATACTATATAAATTAGTATAACTAGAACTACCAGTACTTCTTGGACCATATGATGAAACATCAGCAGCAATACCAGCTCCTTTATCTATAATTTTTAATATCTGTGGATTGTATGAACTAGAAAAATATGTTGCATATATTACTGCTGTGTATGAATCAACTGCAATTGATACGAAATCTCTTGCATTACCATACGTAGTACCTACTATAACACTAACTGTACCATTATTTGGTGATATTCTTATTACATTACCATTATCATTACCACTTGGACCGCTATCAGCAACATATACTACACCTGTAATTTTATTAACAGTAATGCCATATGGATAACTATAAACACTAGATGGACCATATTTTGATGGATTTGAACTACTTGAAGGTTTATTAATATCATAAACTAATACATATTTAGCACTTTTTATTGTTACAAATAAAAAATTATGCCTTTCCCATATAGCAAGACCAATAGGTTGTTGACCTGCTAATGATATAGTTGATGCTATTGTTTTTGGTGAATCAACAAATGTTGTTGGTGATAATGTTGGTGTTCCTAATAACTCTCTTCTATTACTATTACTATTATTATTTATATTAATATCATTATTATTATTATTATCATTGATTTTTATTTGATCATTATTATTTATTATATTATTACTATTACTATTACTATTACTATTA
>Ga0007761_10065420_pt1 | contig 10401 bp, 9 predicted proteins | sample LauGreFBDMM110SD_FD_61643 | JGI IMG/M metagenome (GOLD analysis project Ga0007761, IMG submission 61643) | Metatranscriptome of freshwater lake microbial communities from Lake Michigan, USA - Fa13.BD.MM110.SD (Metagenome Metatranscriptome) | ecosystem: Environmental > Aquatic > Freshwater > Lake... | reverse complement strand
TGCCAAGCAGTGCCTGAAGAAATTGCTCAGTGGTGGCAGAGAGCTGATGGTCAGCACCATTCGTAAGGTGAGCCTGTCTGCGTCGCTGGATCAATCGTTCGCCGAAACTGGAATCCAGCAGCATAAATCGATCATCGGCTAGCAACTCTTGATGCCATGTTCCACATGTCTTTTCCACACGTGGAACAATCACAGGTAGGCCGTGAGCGAGCATGGCTGCAACTGAACCGCTTTTGCCTAAAAGGTGAGACGGAGTGGTGGTGATACCAAAGTCGGCATGTTGTAATCGAAAAGATATCTCAGTACTTGGCAGTAATCCAAGCTGGCTGAAATGCATCCAAGGCGGTGTGGTGCGCGCAAGCTTTTTCCATAGGGCTTTGCCGTGCTCGCCGGCACCACCTATGGAAATGAAAGAAACAGAAGACAGGGCTCCTCTGCGTGCAGCTCGCTCAAGCTGTTCAAGAATTGATTGAGGATCCCATTCGGGATGGATGCTGCCGAAGAAGACAAATTTCAAGTCAACAAGGCTTGAAGGCATCGCGGCTGGCTGAGGCTGAATGGGGATGTTGCTGAATAGTGGCAGAATAGAAGCCTGCTTGCCGATGGATGCGAATAGATGGGTGTAATAAGAGTTGCTTGTATGCACTAACAAAGGGTTGAGGTAAGTTAGGAGCCATCGCAGCACTTGAGCTTGTGTGGCTGCCAACAACCGGTTTTTTAGGCTGAAATCAGGATCTACCCAGAGTTCATGGGCCATCAAATGCCACTTGGCCAAGGGGCGCACAGCCCTCAATGAGGGAAACAGGGGCCATGGCAAGCCATTTTTGTTGAAGGCATAGGGGACATATTGAAGACTGATCCAATCAGGCCCGAAGCGCTCTAGTTCGGCTGCCAGAATTTTGGCTCTAGCCCGCCAAGGTGATGTATAGGGTAGGCGCAGGCAGGGAAGGGAACACTCAGGATTCGATTCGATCCAGGAATGGTGGGGTTGATCCACATAACGATCATTCAGGGCGATCACGAAGCAGATATGCCCGCGCCCAACAAGAGCCTGAGCCACACTGAGGGTGTAATCGCCAACGCCGTCTGCCCCGGGCTCGCATGAGCCGCACAGAAAAGCAATCTTCATTTAGCTCTGCACCCGGCCTGAGATTCGACGTCCCCACGACTTCCAGAACTGATAGTGGGGGCAGAGCAGGCTGAGCGGCACTGCCAGTAGATCGCCGTCGGCGATGTCGCGGGGGACTAGCACTCTTAGCGAATACCACACCTGCCTGACGTAGCTGCTGAGGCTCACCTGTTCACGCTCACCTGCATGCCAGCGCCAATAACGCTCAAGCACGCCAAGCCTGGTATTGGACACCCCCGAGATCACCTGAAGCGTTGGATCAAAAACCACATCAAAGCCTGCGGCTAGCAGTCGCCGGCCCAGCTCTGCGTCTTCGCTGTGCCGCAGGGAGGCATCAAAATTACCGACCGCCAGCACGGCGGACCGACGCAGTACGCACCCCCAGGTACTCAGTGGGGCGCCATGCCGCACGGCCACTGGTTTAGCGAGCTTGAATAGATGGCGACCTCGCCAGCGGTCGGCCAGTGATCGATTATCCATCTGCTCGATCCGCCCGAACACGGCTGCCACGCCGGGGTCGGTAAACCAGCGCATGGCTTGCGAGGCAAAGTGGACAGGCAGGTGATTGGTGGCATCACAGCACAGCACCAGCTCATGGCGGGCGAGCTCCATGGCCCGCGCCCGCACCGCACCCCTGCCCATATTCTTGTCGAAGCAAACCACTGCAGCGCCCAGTTCAAGGGCGATGGCGGCGGATCCATCGCTCGAGCCGTCGTCGATCAGGAACAGGTCGGTCGTCGGGAGCGACTGCCTTTGCAACGACGACAGGGCCTGGCTGATCGTCTTTGCGTTGTTGTAGCAGGGCACATAAGCGCTGAAAGGCGTCATTAGGTCGGCATGTTGAATCAAACCCAGCTCTTCAGCGCGGAAGTGGATAACCGGCAAACCGCAGCCAGCCAATGCTGCGCCGCATCCCCTCGGCAAAGCTCACCTTGGGCTGAAATCCGAGAATGGTTTCGGCCTTGATGCAGGGCAGTTGCACGGCGCAAAGTTGCAGCTGGGTGATTTCCTCGCTCACCACTGGCCCAGTGGCCATGCGCAATTGCCACTTAGAGGGATTCGGCGACGCCGTGGCGGCCTTGATAGCCCCCTTCACCGCCTGTTTGAGGGTTGCCGGCACCAGCGGCAACAGGGCCTGCACCGGTTTGCTTACACGCAAGCCGCTGAGGGTGTGCTTCAACCCACGAGAGAACTGGGGTGGATCGAGGTGGGTGATGCGGGTGAGATCACGGCCCAGGGCCCGGGCGATGCTGGCGTAGACATCAAGCCAGGTGACGCGTTCACGGTCGCCCACGAGAAACACCTGGCGATCGGCGGCAGCTGAGGTGAGGGATTGCTGAATCGCTTCAATCAGGTTGTCCACGTAAATCGCGTTGCATATCCCCGCACCCCCATTAATCAGATAAGCGCGATCGGCAAGCAGTTGATCGGCGATGTCGCTCACCCAGCGCGAGCGGGGGCCGTAGACGATGCCCGGTCGCAGGATCACCAGCTCCACGGAGCCACCGTCGCGGAGCTGGGTGAGGGCCCGTTCGGCGAGCACCTTGGCGGTGTTGTATGCAAAGCGATGGTGGGTGTGGAGCGCGCTGGTTTCATCGGTGCCCGGCGCAGGCGCCTGACCATGCACTGAAGCGCTACTCATGAACACCATCCGCTTGACGCCGGCGGCCTGGGCAGCCCGGTAGGAAGCAGTGGCGTTGGCAAGGATCACGTCAGGGTTGCCGACGATCAGGTTGACCACGGCATCGCACCCCTGGAATGCGGCGGTCAAGGCGGCCTGATCGCTGGCATCGGCCAGCCGCCAGTCCAGATCGAAGCGGGCCAGCCGGGCAAGACTGCCCACGTTGCGCACCACAGGCCGCACACTTGCCCAGCCGGTGAGATGCCACAGCTCCACCAGACGGCTGCCAACGAAGCCACTGGCACCAAGAACAGCGATACGAGGCGCCATCAGAGAGACGTTGAAGGAGTAAGTGCAGAGTTGGTTGCCAGTGCCTGGGCCCGTTCCAGCTCAGCTGGGCTGAGCCAGGGCATGGGGATCAGTTGCCGATTGGCGTAGCAGCACTCGATCAAACGCAAACTGCTGATCGCTTCTGCTGCTGGCACCCGCAGAGTCTCAAGCCCTCGCGCTGCGGCGACAACGTTGAGAATCTGTCTCACAAAGGACTGGTTGTAGGTGTCGGCTGCTTGATCCTGCCCAGAAGATTGCTCACGAAGCACTCCAGAGAGAGGGAATGTGATGCCCTTGAAGCGCACATCGAGGTGATTGGCATCGCCCACCTGCCACACAACTTTGCCCTGCTCAAACTCGATCACATAGCGGTTGGAGCAGGGGGTATCTCGACTGAGGCGCACCTCGCCTGTGAGGCCGCTGGTATAGGTGAGCTGAATGTGGCTGTTGGCCTCCAGGTTTCCCATTGCATCGTCGGCGTAGGTGATCGATGCGGGCGATCCGAACCACCAGCAGCTCAGATCAAGGAGGTGCACTCCAAGATCGAGCAGCACACCGCCCTGGCTGTGCTGCTTCTGAAAGAAGGAAGCGGATGCCGCTGGCCAATTGAACGCGCCGCCCTCGGCAAAGTGAAAGGAAGTGGGAGCACCCAGGGCGCCGCCCGCCACCAACGCCTTGATGGTCTGCAGGGCGGGGAAGAAGCGGCGGAATAGCCCAACCGCCAGCAGCCGATCGGCTGTTTGGGCTGCAGCCACCATTTGATTGGCCTCGACGAGGGTGCAGGCCAGCGGTTTTTCGCAGAGCACGTGCACGCCGGCGCCTAGCAAGGCGATGGTCTGCGCCGCGTGAAACTTCGGCGGCGACGCCACGATGGCCAGATTCGGCCGGGCCGCTATCAAGGCCTCAAACTCGATCAATGGCGTGGCTCCAGGAAACGACGGCTCCACGGCATTGAGGCGCTGCTGGGCTGGGTCAAACAATGCCGTCACCTCAAGCGACGTGTGCTTGCCGGCCTCCTTAAGAGCGGGGGCGTAGTACTGCTCCGTGATCGCACCACAGCCGATCAGGGCGATCCGCAGGGGGGTGGACTGAGAATTTGGCTGCTGTTCTGTCATCGCCGCCCCACAGCCTTCCAGGTGGCAACGGCGGCATAGATGTCGAGGGCGACCTGCCTTGACAGGCCCTGCACGGTGGCGATGGACACGGCAGTGGTGAATGTGGACTTCAGGGATCGGAGCACGTTGAGGATTTGGACAGACGAGGAAAACGACGGAGCTGTTTCGGGATGCAGGCTCACATAGGTGGCAATGCTGCTGGCCTTGGCGCGCACAAAACTGCGACCCTTGCGGCGGCGCCAGGGATGTTTCACCTGGGCGGAGGGGAGAAACAGGCGCCTGAGCCCCGCCTTAACGATCCGCCTGTTCAGTTCCACATCTTCCATGGCAGCAGCAGGGAAGTTTTCATTGAAACCGCCGAGCTGGAGAAACAGCTCACGCCTGATGGCAAAGTTGCACGACCAGAGATACCCACCTGTTTCATTGATGGGGCACTCTTGGTCGAGGCGGGTGCGACTATCTAGGGCGCTGGTTTGCCCTTCCATTACATCGCACTGATCGGCGAGCTGGTCATAGGCTTCGATCCAGCCAGGCTGGGGCAGGCAGTCGTCGTCAGTGAAGACAAGCCAGGCGCCGCTGGCCTGGCATGCTCCATGGTTGCGGTTTGCTGCTGGGCCGCGTCTTGGCCCTTGGACATAGCTGCACCAGGGATAGAGCCGCTGCAAAAGCAGGCGCAGCTCCTGTTCGTGGGCGTCGTCACTGACGATCACCTCAATGACTGGGACCTCAGGGCGCCGTGCGTCCACATCGAGATACAGGGCTAGGCCATCGAGACACTCACAAAGCTGCTGATGGCGGCGATAGGTGGGAATCACCACCGAAAATTTTGGGCTGGCGGCGCTGGCCGCTTGAAGGTGGTCCACTCAGGTCTTTGATGGGCTGAGGTTCAGTAGTGCTTCCGCCCATGCAGCCCTCAGCGCCTCAGGGTTAAAGGTGGCCTCGGCCCAGAGGCGGTTGGCTGCTGAAATCGCGCTCAGATCTGATGAGGCGGCCCAGTTCATGCGGCGGCTGAGATCGCGGATGCTGGGGAGCTTGAGGTGGGCATGGCGGATCCACTGGCTGGCGTATGCCTTGCGCTTGCGCCAATGCGAACGACAGCGCAGCTCTGGCTGCTGGATGTATTCATTCATGGGCGGGTAATCGGTGGTGATCACCGGGATGCCTGCGCAGGCGGGTTCAAGCACCATAAAACCGATGCCTTCCATCTTGGAGGGCTGCACACAGATGTCGCCTGTAGCATATAAATCAGCAACACTCTGCAGGTTTCCAACCACAATCTCCACCCGTTCATCAATAGGCGGCAACGGCACTTCTTTCTGCAAGCGCACAGTTAAACGAATATCCTTACGCGACAGGCAACTAAAGGCCTGGATCGTATCTCGGGTTCCCTTGCGATCATCGCGATCCACCAAGCCGGCGTTGTGCACGAAATGGCGCGCTGGGCCGCTGACTTGGCGGTTGGGCAGCTTGGACAGATCGATTGGCCAGGGCAGATTAACGGTGTTGGTGAATCCGTAGGAGCGAACAATCTTTTCAGTAAATCGTGACGGGCAGACGAACAGGTCGCAGTATTGCCATTCGGGAGCGTGACCGTTAAACCATTCCCAATTGGGAACACAGACAGTTACAACACCCATCCCCCGGGCGATGCGGAGGATCTGGGGATGCCAGGCGTGACGCTCAAAGAAGAGGATGCCATCAAGGCCTGAAAGCAACAATTGAATGGAATCAATTTCTGCGTCCGCTGGTAGCCAGTGTTCACTGAGGCCATCCACGGGGTGGTCTATGAGCCGTTCCGATGGAATCACTAGATGCTGGCCAAAGCCAAGCACGGCTCGCACATCACTTGCTTGACGGCCAAAGCCAGTGTCATCCTTGTGGGCATAGACGGCCCATCGGGAAAATGGAGAAGGCAGGACAGCGGGACTAGATAATGCTGACATAAGAATTTATCTGCCGTACAGTTTATCTAGAGCAAGATAACTCTAGACGTGGGCGAAGGAACAAGAAAGCTATCAGAAACGATGTGTTATATTGAGCATCAACTCTAAATATGCTCTGGCCACATCAGACCAGCCCCAGTTTGCCAATGCAGCAGAAATATCGCAAGGGGCTAATCTCATATGGTAAGGCTGATCCAATTCAGACTGGATTACCAAAGCCCAATCAGCTGGACTACTACCCTTCACAAATCTGACACCTTGATTGATCTCATAGAGATCAATCTGCTCTCTAAAAGGCGGTATATCTGAACAGATAGTACGGACTCCCCTCGCAACAGCTTCAGATAAAGGCAGTCCAAAACCTTCATAGGTGGATGGGAGAACGACAAGATCTGCTTCTTTATAAAGCTTCTCAAGATGATCTTGCTCAATAATGCCAAGCACTTCTACACAGGATCTGAAGTCCGGACTAGATGCGCTGAGAATTGATTTGGCCGCTTTGAGTTTATATTCATCTAAAACAGACTCATCGACTAACCTGCGAGTTCCATGTCCGCATAGTATCAGTTTAAACTCATAACCATTCAAATGAAGTGACTGAAGCGCTTCAAGAAGTGCCGCATGATTCTTATGGGGTCCGAAACTGGCTGGATATAGGAGAATTGGGCAGGCAAGGTCTTCCTTGAGAGGCTTAGTGTATGGTTGAGAAATATTTACTGTAGATATAGCATTTGGAACTGCGAAGATCTTGTCTTCGAAACCATATACAAAATCAGAGATCTGCTGTTTAGACCATTTTGAAACCGTAAAAACTCCTGTAGCAGCAAAACACCACTGTCTAAGATTTTGGAGACATTTTTCATGCCATCGTGACTCAAAGTTGATGTCATGCACAATTCCAAATGTTGGAATCGAAACACTTGGAGGCTGTTGATCAAAGACAGCCAGATTTAGAAGGTGAGTAATACTGTAGCGCCGGATGATTGATTTAAGTCTGAGTTGCTTAGATCGTGCGGAAAGGTTCTTCTGGAGCTTACGAAGAATGCGAGGTGAGTTTAATTTCGAAAATATACGACTAAGATTATAAGTAATCCATCCAGGGCCAAAAGGTTCAGGCTTCAGAGAGACAATCTGGCTGGAACTAATAAGTCTTTGATCAAGCCTTAGAGAGACTTTATGATCGGATAGGGCCCAAATCAGATGACCACATGAGGCGTTCAACTCAGGAACAAAAGAGGTAATTACACTCTCAATGCCACCATTTGCTAGGAAATCAAAATCCTCAACGATTAGCAAATTGATGTCGGAATATAAATTCATAATTAACTCACTACAGAAATATGGTAAGGAAAATAAAAGAAAAACTTATCGTCAAGGAGCCGGAGAGGTGCTTGCCCGAAGAGAATGTGAATATGGCCTGCCTGCAATCACACGAGCTTGATCTGCAGAAGATTTAACAGCTAACTGAGCATACTTAATCGGGATATGCTTATTTTTAATGAAGTCGGATAAGTAATTGGCAAATTGTGATTCATTTTCTACTGCTATGATGCATGGATTATTTGCAAGTACATCATCTGGTACTGCTGATTTGTAAGCAAGAACAGGGGTGCCTACTGAAAGAGCTTCAAAAATCTTCACTTGCTGGCCTGTGCCAACTGCTGTGGGGGCTAACATTAAACAGCTTTTAGACAAAAGATCTAAGTAGTCGTCCACGAAGCCAATATGCCTTAATGGGGGCTCGATTTCAATAGAAGGATAATTATACCCAAGTGAGCCAGTTACAAGAATTTCAGCTGGTTGCTCTAGGTCTACATCGATAAGTGGAATGACATCCCTGATAAAGCGTAGCATAGAATACGCGTTAAATACATTAGGACCCAAAGGCAGTAGCGGCGGAAGGGTTTTGCAATCAGCCAAGCGATTGGTTGAGACACTTGGATATATAATTACAGATCTCGATGACAGCCCAAGAGTCTGTAGCAGGGATTGCTCACGTTTAGATATCATCCACACCAAATCAAAGCGGTTCAGGGTATGAATGTCTCGATTAATCTCGGCAATAACATTAATTGGCAGTTGATCGGAATTGTCGATGTACCAAGGCCAAGGCACTTGATTTAACAACTGCTTGGGACGGCAAGACTGAAAAAGATTTCTTAATTCTGAGACTAAAAAGTTCTGAACAGGTAAAATATCGTGAAGCTCGATAACTTTAAGCGGTGACCCAATGAATCGCGCAAGGAAAGCCCACTTTGTATAATGAATAATAACTGATACAGGTTTGAGTGAAATTGCTAACCAGCCAAACCATAAAGCCATGATCCATTTCTGGATCAGCAGCCTTAATTTTTTGATGAATGCAAAATCAGTAGCTATAAAGAATTTCCAGATGATTGCTCCAAGAATATGATCAACTCTGCCGGCTAGACTATCTTCGAACAAAAAGACTTCTTGTATGCCATACTGCATGGCAGATACTGTGCAGGCTTGCCTATCAACTGGCCAAGTAGTATCAGTTGATTCTCTAGACGACGCATAATAGAGGCGATAAGAATGCCTGAGATCAGCAACTTGCTGTATGCATCTATGATGAGAGCCATGGAGTGGCGGAAAGCAATTGTTGGGAAAGAAGATCAGGATTGCCGGGTGATTCATTCCCTATTTTGAGGTTCTTACTCTTGTAAAAGAGTGTTTTAGGTAATTGTAAATTCAAAAAATTAGTCGAGTATAAATTCCTTGCGTCAACTATTAAGATGTTTGCTAATGATGCTGTGTCCAATTACGGATCCATTTGCTCTAGCTACTGTAAAATCATTATTTAAGGAGACGCTGATGTCAGGTTTGGTGAATAGAGATTTAGCTTTGCCATAGATTCTTGCTAACAATGGTTTTCGTACCGGGGTGGCTTGATTGGGCTTAAACTTGCCCCTAATGAAATCCATGACAACAGATGAAGCTGCATTACCCTCCTCCAGCTTGAGTAAGTAAGACTTCTTAACTCGAGTGCTAGGTATTACATGAGTTAAAGATAGTGTGGTGAACACTCCTGTTCCCATGCCCATGTCACATGAGGTGAAAGCCATATCTAAATCACCATATCCCATCAAGCAAGTTCCAGTGCGGTCAAGAACTGCTCGCAGTGGATCTAAAGTACAGATTTCTACGTATTTTTTTTGCCACGCTTCGGCGGATGCACATTCCTGCTCCCGAAGGGCAGGCACCAATTGACCATTCAGGGACATTGCACCATTTATCCTTAGTAATAGTTCGGATTGCTAAAAGATGGGCGAATTGATGGAACCAGTGGGGTGGAGGAACTTCGTATCTCGGAACAAGATTGCCCCCCCATGCTCCAAGATTTGGATGTTGATCAGCAATGGTAAGACATTCTTGCAAGTAATCGTTGTTGAGCAGATTATCATCATCGACAAAGATTAACAATTCACCATGTGATTCCAGGATGCCACGTACTCGTGCATTTGTTAGTCCAAGTTTGGCCTCATGAACGATCCGCGTCTGATGATGCCAGGAAACATCGATTGATTTATTGACAGGGTTGTCTGAGGCATTATCAATTATCAATAGCTCCCAGGATGTGGGTGCTAAGGTTTGGCTACGCAATGCGTCGAGTACTTCGTTAAGTAGGCGCACATTGGGGTTGTGGGTGCAAATAATTATAGAGATTAGCATTTCACGGAGCGGTGGTAAAGACAAGTGTGTCTAGCATGATTAATAAAACAACCTAGTTTTGATTAAAACTAAGGCTATTTGTTAGTTGGCATAAACCGTTGCTGGGTGCAATTTGATGCATCGCCGATAATGGCATGTCTGGCAAATGGGCCCAAGGCTTTCCACTCGGTTCGCCAGGTAGACCCTAATTTCAGCGCATGTTCAAGATGCAGAACTGTAGTCGAATGCTATTGCAAAGTATCGATTTGACTACTGCAAGACCGACTTCTCCTATTGCGATGGTATATTTGTGATATGATACTTTGTTAAGAGATAACGCTCTGGATAGGTTTTGTCTCTGAGTAATAATGGGGTTATTCGTGCTTTAAGCCTGCCAAGAGGAGAGTGATGGGTCGGGAGCATTTCGTAAAATGTTATGCCTAATTCCATAATCATATCTATAAGAGCGTCGGCAATTAGCAGTCTGTGCACAAATGCAAGTACAGCATGTCGTCAATTATGGAGTGCCTATGCGGTTTGACCAGAGGCACTTTAAGGCACACCACTCATGTGACATATAAAGACGATGAC
>Ga0007761_11374327_pt1 | contig 10544 bp, 13 predicted proteins | sample LauGreFBDMM110SD_FD_61643 | JGI IMG/M metagenome (GOLD analysis project Ga0007761, IMG submission 61643) | Metatranscriptome of freshwater lake microbial communities from Lake Michigan, USA - Fa13.BD.MM110.SD (Metagenome Metatranscriptome) | ecosystem: Environmental > Aquatic > Freshwater >... | reverse complement strand
GGTATGGTCGAGCCGATGTGTTTGTGCACCCTGCCCCGGATGAACCCTGGGGGGTGTCTGTCACCGAGGCCCTCGCCTGTGGTGTACCTGTGATCACTGCAGACGGTGTGGGTGCAGCAAGAGAAGTTTTACAAGAAGATGGATGTGGGGGCACGTTTCCCAACCACAACGCAGAAGCCCTCATGGATGCACTGATGAATCGAGCTACTGATGTTGAAGCTAGCCAGCTCGCGAATGCTTGCCGAGAAGCTGCTGATCGATGGCATTACAGGCAAACAATTGAGCAATTTAAACTAGCGATGCAAACGGCTGAGGATTGCGAGGTGTATCGCCATACATGATGATGGTAGTGAGGGATTAAGCGTTAACATTGGCTGTGGGCAATCTCCATGTACTGAGTGGGTAAATTTTGACAGTTCACCATCAACCCTGTGGCACGAATACCATTCGTTGCCTTACCTCGGATGTCTTGGCTAGGTTTAACCTTCTCACGGGGAGCGTCAGGCGTCATTCATCAGTTTTTGCAGAAACAGTCAAATCTATTTTGGAGATGCTCTTAAGGGCATCCCTTTGCCGCGTGCATCCTGCACAATCGTCTATACTTCGCATGTTCTCGAGCATTTGTATAGGCTAGACGAGGCGCCAAGATTTCTTCACGAATGCAAGAGATTACTTCAATCGGGAGGCGTTTTGCGTCTGGCTGTGCCAGACCTCCGTGTTTACATCAGCCAATATGAGCAGTAGGGTAGCGCTGAAGCTTTTGCATCAGCTCTTCACATGAATCCTTCCAAAAGACCCTCGAGGTGGATCAATCATGTAACGGGCAATCGATCACTTCATCGGTGGATCTATGACCAAAACTCACTTACCGATCTTCTCAGGCAAAAGGCTTTTATCAACATCAATTCGCCAAAGGTAGGCGAGACCTTCATCGCACCGGTTCCGGATGGACTGAATCTTAGAGAAAGACCATGGGATTCTCTTTATGTCGAAGCGATGAAGCCATAATGCTGTTAACTTCGAACCCCTGACACTGGTGCGCCCATCCTGTATGGTCTTTCTCTCTCTAACTTAGTTCAATTCCTGCTAGATAAGCGCTGAATTTCTGTCATGCTTTCAATTGTTATTCCCACCTACAAGCGTGAACAGGTCCTCATCGATACGATTCAGTACCTGCAGCCCTTGCGAGAATGTCTACAGCAGCCTACCGAACTGCTCATTATTGATCAGACTGAGCGACACCAGCCTGAAACCCAGACAGCTCTGACCAACTGGAATCAAACTGGCGTAATCCGTTGGCTTCGGCTCAGCAAGCCACACCTCACTAGGGCGATGAATAAAGGCCTGCAGGAATCCAGAGGAGAGATAGTTCTTTATCTAGATGATGACATCATACCGGCTAAGCATTTACTTCAAGAGCATATCAATGCTCACATGTTGTATCAGGAAGCATGGGCTGTTGTTGGCCAGGTTCTGCAGCCAGGCCAGATGCCTGAAGCAGCCTTTCGTCCAAAGCGCAACACATCCTCGTTAACGCGAGACCTGAAGTTCCGCTTCAATTCATCACATGGTGCATGGATTGAAAATGCCATGGGCGGAAATTTCAGTATAAACAGATTCAGAGCCTTGGAGGTCGGCGGATTTGATATGAACTTTCCGCCACCCGTAGCCTCTCGATTTGAAACAGAATTTGCTAAGCGATTGGTGCGAGCAGGGGGCAAGATTCGCTTTGCCCCATTGGCCTCCATCCAGCATTTAGCAGCTGGTAGCGGTGGAACTCGCAGTATGGGTTCCCACCTCACCAGTGCATCATCAAGATATGGCGTGGGTGACTGTTACTTTGCACTCCGTTGTGGTCAGGGATGGGAGTTGATCTGGTATCTCGCTCGCAAACCTTTTCGCGAAGTGCGCACTAAGTTTCATCTGATGCATCCTTGGTGGATTCCGCCGAAGTTCTTCGGTGAACTAAAGGCCCTTTACAGGGCTTTAAAACTATGTCAGAAACCACCTGCTCTACTACATTCGCCCAGTACTGCAAAGCAAAGCTAGGCATCCAAAACTTGTTCAAGCATCGGTAGATACTCAGCTGCAGTCTTTTACTTACAGGCCCTGCCCGAAGGTTGCTTGTACAGTAATTTCGCCGCGGCAAACTATCTATTCATGCTCATCTAGCTTCTGGGACGCAACTATTCTCAATTTATCAGAAGATGTATCGACAACATTAAACTAAACTTTAATTTTAAAACACTTTCACAATATATTAGATGCGCTCCGATGCGCGAAATCTAATCAGATCGCTCATTCTAAGCTGTACCATTAAGCTCCTAAACTTTCTGTATTCCGAGCAGGCAACCCTACAATGAGTGGCTTTAGCACTGATGACTACTACGCCATATCATTTATTAACAGACGTCCTGCAGCTGGTCAGTACAGCCTTGAGAGCTATTTTGCGCGCATCGCCGATTCTCTAAGATCTCTCGGTGTTGACCTTCGGTCGTTTACTACACCGTATTTTAGCAAAGGGCTTGTCTCTCGTCTAAAAACCATTTATTTTGCGCGCCAGCATCAAGATACTATTAACCATATCACAGGAGATATACACTTCGCCGCGCTTGGTCTTGACCCTGCACGTACGGTTATCACAGTAGCCGACTGTGGTCGCCTACACCAACTCTCAGGAATGAAAAGAGAACTCTTGCGTCAACTATGGTTTGAAATCCCGCTTAGGAGAGTTGCTGCTATTACAGCAATTTCTCAGTCTGTGAAAGACGACCTTTTAAAATGGGTACCAAATCTCGCAGCCGAGAATGTCCATGTTGTACCTGTTTCGATTTCACACCGCTTCGCATACTCTCCCAAGGCCTTTAATGAGGCATTGCCACGTATTCTGCAGGTCGGAACAAAAGAAAACAAGAATCTGCCACGCCTAATCCAGTCATTGCAAGGCCTACATGCAACTCTTGTAATTATTGGCAATCTTGATAAGAGCTTACAGCATCTTCTGGATACTTATAATATCCGCTATGAAAGCTACAGTGGTCTTAGTGAAGAGGACGTAGTCGAACTATATCATGGTTCAGATATCTTGTCTTTTGCCTCAACATTTGAGGGCTTTGGCATGCCAATTCTTGAGGCTCAGGCTATTGGCCGTGTAGTGCTTACAAGCAATTGCACCTCGATGCCCGACGTCGCTGGAGATGGTGCTCTTCTCGTTGATCCCTATTCTGTTGCCTCTATTCGGACTGGCTTAATTCAGCTTATTCAAGATAGATGCCTACGTGAACTACTTATCAAGCGTGGCTTATTAAATGTTAGGCGCTTTTCTTCTGATTGCATTGCGGCCCAATATCTTCGTATCTATCAATCTATATTGTCGCAGAATGCGAAGCGATGAAAAAGAAAGCACTGATCACCGGTATAACTGGTCAAGATGGCTGTTACCTAGCCAAGCTGCTTCTAAGTCACGGCTATCAAGTCATCGGCCTATTAGATCAATCAAGACAATCCAGTCTCTGGGGTCTCGACTATGTCGGGATTTTGTCAGATATTCAGATACTGCCTGTAAAGCTAGACAGCTATCTAGAGATACAGCGGCTTTTGCTTGAAGTAAAGCCAGACGAAGTCTATGCGTTGGCTGCGCAAAGCAGCGTCTCCATGTCATTCAAAATGCCAGTCAATACAATGGCTGCCAATACAAACCCAGTAATGAACTGGTTAGAGGCCATACGATCACTAAATCCGCACATTAAATTCTATCAAGCATCAAGCAGCGAGATGTATGGAGTCGTTGATCCGCCCTGCGTTACAGAAAACACCTTATTCAACCCTATCAGTCCGTACGCTGTATCCAAGGTTGCTGCTCATCACTTGGTAAGAGCCTATAGGAATGCCTATGGCATCTATGCTGTCTCAGGCATTCTCTTCAATCATGAATCGGTACTGCGAAAAGCAGGATTCTTCACCCGGAAGCTTATGGATGGCGTTTTAGCTCTTGCTGATGGCTCAATCAAATCCATCTCTTTTGGTAACTTAGATGTGAGTCGTGATTTTGGCTACTCACCAGATTATGTCATCCCCATGTGGAAGATGTTGCAACAGGATCAGCCTGAAGACCATCTAATTTGCACCGGGGAATCGATCTTGCTAAGCGACATTGTGCAGCACGTATTTCAATGCATGAGCGTCCCCTTGGAATCTATGCACATTGATCCTAGCCTATACAGGCCTGCTGAAATCAACGATATATGCGGATCTCCCGACTATGCAGCTACGCATCTAGGTTGGCGCAGCTCATACAATGGCTATGATGCAATGGAGCGCATCCTTGAGGAGAGAGTCGCTATGAAAGCGATGGGGAAGATATTGCCTCTTTAATGGATTTATGAATCAAGAAGCGTCTATTGTCTCGGTTCATCGGCATTAATTTGTAGTTCCATTTTCCTAATGTTATTTGTAGGTGCCGGGATAGATTCTTGACTGCCCTATTGTTGGCAAGGTGTCTGCATATGCTTTCGCTGCAAGGCTTGGTTGGCAATTCATGGTATGTTTGCCCTCTTTATTTATTATATGTGTTAAGTTCGATCATAATATGGATTATGGAACCTTGCTTATCCATTCTTTCCGGCTCCCAGTGCAGCCAGAGCACCTGAACCCATGCGAGTACTGCATCTAATCCCTTCGATCAGCCCCCTACGTGGTGGTCCATCCGTAGCCGTACTTTCGATGGTATCCGCCCTACGTGAGCAAGGTGTAGATGCACGAATCATAACTACTAACGATCATGGGCCAGGGATTGACACCACCTTACCCATCGGACGGTGGACCCATCGGCACGGGGTTCCCGTGCTCGCTTTTTCCCGGTGGAGCCCCCCACTGCGTACAGTACGAGAATTTGGGATCAGTCCGGCCCTGAATTGCTGGCTAGCCAAACACCTTAAAAGCTATCAGCTTCTTCATATCCACGCTCTCTTTTCCTGGCCCTCCACTACTGCCATGCTCCAGGCCAGGCTAGCTGGCATACCCTACATCGTGCGTACCATCGGTCAGCTGAACCATTGGAGCTTGCGGCAAAGTGCAGGCCGCAAGCAGGTTATGTTGGCTTTGGTCGAGCGTAACAATCTAGCATGTGCTTCTGCGTTGCATTTTACCAGTGCTGATGAACTAGAGCAGGCTTCAGCTCTTGGCCTTTCTTCACCCAAATATGTGATTCCACTCGGAGTGGAAATGCCTGCAGAGTTGAGTTGCGATGACTATCATGCTCCTGCGAGCTCTTGCACTACTTTCCTGTTTCTTTCTCGTATTCACCCTAAAAAACAGCTAGAACGGTTACTGTCTGCGCTTTTCCTTTTGGAGCAGCGTTGTCCAAATGCGAACTGGCAACTTCAGATTGCCGGCGATGGCCAACCAGCCTATCTCGCAGCATTAAAATCACAGATTGAGCAATATGGGTTGACCAGCCGTTGTCACTGGCTTGGATTTCTTGTGGGAAATGCTAAGTGGGAGGCTTTTCATAATGCTGACTGGTTTGTGCTTCCTTCTGCATCCGAAAACTTCGGCATTGCAGCAATTGAGGCACTAGCGGCGGGCACGCCACCCATTCTGAGCCCGGATGTGGCCGTTGCCTCAACTATTGCAGAGGGGTCAGCGGGGCTAATGGCCTCAACCGAGATAGAGGAACTGTCCAACGTTCTTGAGCAGGCACTCGGTGGTCCATCCAGAGCGATGCGTGTTGCAGCCCGCACGATGGCTACCACCCAGTACAGCTGGCCAGCGATTGCTGCACAGCTCCATCACATCTACGTGGGTGTTGCGCGATGATCATTCTTGTAATCCTGCTCTTCACCGCCCTGGCCCTGGCCCTGCTCAGTGGTGACTGGAGGTCTGGTTTTTTGATCACGGTGGTGATCGGTTTTGCCCAGGATCCGATTCGCAAGCTCACCCCAGGGCAGCCCAGTCTGTATGTGGGCATGGTGCTGGTGGCGTTTGTGGCTAGTGCATTTGTGCTCTTGCAGCGGCATCAGGGTCGCTTTGAGCTTCCGATGATGTTTCCCTTCACGCCGGTGCTGCGCCAATGGGCCCCGGTTTTTGTTCTACTCATTGTTGTGCAGGCGATCAACGCCCTTGTGCGCTGGGGGCTCCCACTGCGCACATTGATCGGTGTGGGCTTTTATCTCTCCCCGCTGGTGGGTATCTGGGTGGGCTTTCAGCTGGGGCGCTTCCAGCCCTTTCTGCGTAAACTACTCCAGCTTTACCTTATCGCCACGGTGATTTTCGGGCTTACAGCCCTATTCGATTACCTAGGAGCGAAATCCCCACTATTTGATGCTGTGGGAAAAGGGCTGATCATCCATTTCAGGCGAGGTTTTTTCAGCGAAGGAGCCATCGGGCTCTGGCGCACCACCGACATTGCTGCCATCCATCTCACCATCGGTGCCTGCCTGGCCATGATCTTTGCCCTCTCAGGCGCTTCAGGATTGCAACGCACGGGTTGGCTGTCACTATCGGGCATCCTAAGTTTCACCACCCTGCTCACAGGCCGCCGCAAGGCCATTGTGCAAGTAGCGGTGTTCATGGGTCTGTTCCTTTGGCTGCTTGCCCGGTATGGAACAAGCCGAAGCCGCCAGCAGCTGTTCGGTCTAGCCATCTCTATAGCCGGTCTGGCTGCCATGGTTTTGGTGCTCGATCCCAGCGAGTTTCTCGGTGATGATTTGGGCGAATACATCAATCGTGCTGCATCAGCTCCGGATGATATCTGGGAGCGATTCAACAAGCTTGGCCTGAGGGCTGTGGTACGTGGGTTTCAGATCTCGAATGGTTTAGGAATTGGGGTTGGCACCCTGGCTCAAACTGGCGATGGCGCTGTTTCATCCATTCGTGGTGCGGGATTCGGATTTGTGAGTGAAAGCGGTTTAGGCAAGATTACGGCAGAGCTCGGCATCCCTGGAATCTTGGTGCTTGGCATCCTGGGCTTAGGTCTTATTCAGGCGGTGCGCCAGAATTTGCGATTGATTCGCTATCTACCTCCATCCGTGGGCGTTTTTGAGATCGGTTTGTTGACCTTTGCCATCTCCAACCTACCCTTCTTCTCCTCAGCAGCTGGCGTGTATGGCGATCCATTTGTGTTGATCCTCTGCGGAATCAGCTTTGGTTCTTTTTTCGCAATACCCCAACTTCTTTCGCAGCCTCCACCACAGTTCGATCCTCGGGCCCTCGGCCAACCCCCGCAGCGCCCCATTTCAGCCAATGCCTGAGCGGCCCGTAGCACTGATCAGTACTATCCAGCTTAATAGCGGTGGAGTAGCGGCCAAACAACGCTGGGTGGTTGCTGAGCTGCAAGCCCTGGGGTTACCCCTCTCCTGGCGTGGTACGAACCCTGGAGCATCAGTCCCAGGTTGTCCGTTCCCCTGCTCAGCTTGGGGCCCGCTCTGCTCCATGGGCTACGTCCAAGCAAGCAATCAGCAACCGTGTGGCCTGGAGTGGAGGGAACTGGCATCGGCTGCTGGCTGCCTGAGCTGGAATTCACTCACTACCAGCCCACTTGCCACTGGAGCCAACTGATCCGCGCAGCGCACCTTCACCTGGCGGTTACCGGCAACCCCCTCTGCGCCCATCGCTTCCTGGCATCCGGACGCCCCTTTCTCGCCTGGATCGGCACGCCTTGGCATGGCGACCGCGTGGACCGGGTTCGTGAGTTTCCATGGCACCGCCGCCTGCTCGATTCTGGGATCAATAGCCCAGTGCTGCGCCACCAGGAACGCCGGGTGCTTCAGGCTCCGCAGTGACGCATCCTCACCATCAGCCGGCGCACAGCCCAGGAGCTTGCGCGGATAGGTGAGCGCCCTGTGGCAGGGGTGCTCTACCGACCACCCGATCCCCAGCTGTTTCAACCTGCACCTGGCGTGCGAGTGCCCTGGCGCATTGGTTTCTCGGATCGCTACAGCGATCCCCGCAAACAGTTGCCTCTGCTCCTCTGTGCCGTTGCCATCCTGATCGCCCAAGGCCATCCCGTGGAGCTAGAACTCACCGGTGAGAAAGATGGACAGAGACTGATTTCCGCTGATCTTGCCGCCCGTGGCCTCCAGGTGCATGTGCATTGCCACCCCTACCTGCATCCTTCGCAACTGGCCAGTGTGCTGCAGAGCTGGGATCTGTTTGTGATCCCATCCCACCAGGAGGGCCTCTGCATTGCCGCTCTGGAAGCCATGGCCTGCGGCGTTCCGGTGGTGAGCACACGCTGCGGGGGCCCTGAGGATTTTGTGATCCCAGAGACAACTGGTGCCTTTGTGCCCCACGAGCCTGCTGCCATGGCCGCTGCCATTGCCCGCATCTGCGGCAATCCGCCGTTAAGTCACCACCTTGGCAAGGGCTCCCTCGCGTGGATCGCCACCCATGCTGATGCCCGCGAAGCCCGCCGGCGATTTCGCCCACACCTCCGGGCTATCTATCCAGCCCTCCTTATTCCCGATGCCTGAAGATGCTTCAACCTTAACTGCCCTCGATCAGGTCACCCCACTGATCCTCACCTATAACGAGGAAGCCAACATCGCCCGCACTCTCGCAGGCCTGAACTGGGCCCAGCGGATTCTCGTGGTTGACAGCTTCAGCACGGATCGAACTCTTGAGATCCTCGCTCAAAATCCCAAAGTGGATTTGGTGCAGCGATCATTTGATTCTTTTGCCGGCCAATGCAACTTTGGCCTGCAGATGATACGTACCCCATGGTGTATTAGCCTCGACGCCGACCATTGCATCACTCCAGCCTTCACAGCCGAGATGGCTGCTGTGGTTGGCCTTGCTGATCCGGATATCGACGCTGTGAGCACAGCCTTTCGTTATCTCGTGGCTGGCAGACCTCTTCGCGGGGCACTGTTGCCACGCCGCTACAACCTGATCAGACCGAACGGGGGCCATTATGTGGACGATGGCCATGCCCATCAGTTTCAGCCACGCCAGCGCACCTTGGCGATGCACCAACCGATCCTCCACGACGATCGCAAACCACTTGGTCGCTGGCTCAGCTCCCAGATGCGCTATCTCCAGCAGGAGTGCCACAAGCTAATGACCACTCCAGCCAAGCACCTCTCGTTCAGTGACCGTCTTCGCAAGCGCCGTGTGATCGCTCCGTTTGCCGTGCTGTTCATCTGCCTGATCTGGAAGCGAGGCCTGCTTGATGGTTGGCGTGGCTGGTTTTATGCCTTTCAGCGCCTGTATGTAGAAACTTTGCTCAGCTTGATGCTCTGGGAAGCCAGCCATGACCAGTAACACATTCCCCTTCCAGTACCGCTGGGCAAGCAGTGATCCACACACCAATACCTATTTGCTCAACCCCATCCAAGCCCTGCTACAGGACTGCTCTCCTTGCCAGAGCGCTTCAGCCCGTGTTCTGGATCTCGGCTGCGGCAGTGGCGCCCTTGCTGAACAGCTGCAGCTGTGGGGATTCACCGTAATCGGCATCGATCCCAGTGCCAGCGGTATTGCGGAAGCCAAGAAGCGCTGCCCCACCGCTGCTTTCCATCAAACTATCGCTGATACGACTGAGATCAGCCGTCTCGAACTCAAACCCTTGATCTGGTTGTGAGCACTGAGGTGGTGGAGCACTGCTACGCCCCCCGCCTTTGGGCATCCGCAGCATTCACTGCACTTCGGCCTGATGGTCTTTTGATAGGTTCCACGCCCTATCACGGTTACCTGAAGAACCTGGCGCTGGCAACCACTGGAAAACTCGATGCCCACTTCACCGCCCTTTGGGATGGCGGCCATATCAAGTTTTGGTCTCGCCGCACATTGAGCAGCCTACTGGTGGAAGCAGGCTTTGAGATTGTGGCGTTTCGGGGTGCTGGCCGCTGGCCCTGGCTGTGGAAGTCGATGCTGATCGCTGCCCGCAAACCTCTGGCGTAACCCTCCAAAATGACTCTGGCTTCCTGCTCCAGCTGCATGATTGCCAGTCAGACAACATCGTCTGAATGAAAATGCTTTGATCTCCCTAAATAGTCATGTCAAGCCTTCGCTTGAGTTCGCCAGCCTATTCGTCTTCCTGCGGTAAACAAGCTTTATGTATTCCATCATGCCAGCCTGACTCTGTCGCAATGGCTAGTTTATTCTCCAGGTGTTAACAGTTGCCTGTTCTAAGCTTCATGCCTTCAGCGAGTCTTCCCTCACTCATCAGATAATTAAACGAAACATCAAGCAGGCCTGCTTAGGTACTACGCCTCTAGAGCTTATAACAAGTCTCTTCGCATAACAGGCCGAATCCCCAGGGTTTCGGAAGGAGTATTCAAAAAAGATCTTGTAGTCTTATCTGCGGGCTATAATGGTAACCTCGGCGATCAAGCTATAGCCTATTGAATGGCTAGGCAGTGCCTTGATCATGGTCTTCACCCCTTTTTTGTTGACCATAACGATATACACGAGCGCAACGCGGCTGACGCGAATCTTCCTGCATTAATGTTCGGAGGTGAGCTTGGCGACCTATTTCACTTTACTGCTCTTAAAATGCAGCAGCAGACCACTGCGTGCAGCCATCGGCGGCATTTCGATATCTAATA
>Ga0007761_10062012_pt1 | contig 10748 bp, 6 predicted proteins | sample LauGreFBDMM110SD_FD_61643 | JGI IMG/M metagenome (GOLD analysis project Ga0007761, IMG submission 61643) | Metatranscriptome of freshwater lake microbial communities from Lake Michigan, USA - Fa13.BD.MM110.SD (Metagenome Metatranscriptome) | ecosystem: Environmental > Aquatic > Freshwater > Lake... | reverse complement strand
GCAAATCCATCACCACCAATCGGACCGGCTCTCGGTGCGAAAGGTGTGAACATCATGGATTTCTGCAAGCAGTTCAATGCCCGTACGCAGGATCAGGCTGGAAAAGTATTGCCGGTGATCATTACGGTTTATGCTGATAAATCTTTCGAGTTTATCATCAAAACACCTCCGGTTGCTATTCAGCTTAAGGAAGTTGCAAAATTACAGAGTGGTTCTGCTGAACCAAACCGTAAGAAGGTAGCTACCGTGAACTGGGACACTGTTCGTAGTATTGCAGAAGCGAAAATGCCCGATTTAAATTGTTTTACAATCGAATCGGCAATGAGCATGGTTGCAGGAACTGCGCGCAGCATGGGTATTAACGTTGAAGGTCAGCGCCCTTTTTAATTCTATAAAACGGAGAAGAAATGGCACAACTGACAAAAAAACGTAAGGCTGTTATCAATAAGGTGGAAGAGGATAAAACCTACCCACTACTTGATGCTACTCGCCTAGTAAAGGAAATCACCACGACTAATTTTGACGCTTCAGTAGATGTTGCCGTTCGTTTGGGAGTAGATCCACGTAAAGCAAACCAAATGGTTCGCGGAACTGTATCACTACCACATGGAACTGGTAAAACTGTACGTGTGCTTGTACTTTGTACTCCAGATAAGGAGGATGAAGCAAAAGCTGCAGGAGCTGATTTCGTTGGTCTTGATGAATACATTGATAAAATCAAAGGGGGCTGGACAGATGTTGATGTTATCATCACTATGCCTAGTATCATGGCTAAAGTAGGTGCTCTAGGACGTGTTCTTGGACCACGTGGCTTGATGCCAAACCCTAAAACAGGTACTGTAACTATTGAAGTTGGAAAGGCTGTAACTGAAGTTAAAGCTGGTAAAATCGACTTTAAAGTGGATAAAACAGGTATCGTGCATGCTGCAATCGGCAAAGCTTCTTTCTCTCAAGAGAAACTTTATGACAATGCGAAAGAACTTCTTCAGACTATCCTGAAATTGAAGCCTTCGTCTGCTAAAGGTGCTTATGTGAGAAGTATTTATTTGTCGAGTACTATGAGTTCTTCAGTTGCGGTTGATCCTAAATCAATCGGTGCCTGATTTCACTAACCTTTTATTCTTGAACGAATATGAACAAAGAAGAAAAAGACCAGGTGATTGAAGCACTGGTTGTAAAATTTAACGAAACAAAGAACTTCTACCTGACTGATACTTCTTCATTGACAGTTGAGAAAACAAACAATCTCCGCCGTCTTTGCTTCAAAAGAAATATCGAATTGAAGGTAGTAAAGAACACATTGCTCAGAAAGGCATTCGATCGTCTTGACTTAGATTACTCACCGCTTTATGATATCCTTAAGGGTTCTACTGCTGTGATGTTTACTGAGTCGGTTAACGAACCTGCTAAGCTGATCAAAGAGTTCCGTAAAAATGATGTGAAGCCTTCATTAAAAGGAGCTTATGTAGAAGAGTCTTTCTACATTGGCGACGATCAATTGGATGCTCTCATCTCCATCAAAACCAAAAATGAGGTTATTGGTGAAATTATCGGATTGCTTCAATCTCCTGCTAAAAATGTTCTTTCTGCTCTCCAATCTGGTGGTGGAAAAATCGCGGGAATTGTTAAAACACTTTCTGAACGTAACGCCTAATCCTCACAATTTTTTTTTCAATCCTTTTTTTGTACAATCTCTAAAACATAAATAAAATGGCAGACCTGAAAGCTTTCGCAGAACAGTTGGTTAATCTGACCGTGAAAGAAGTCAACGAACTTGCTCAGATCCTTAAGGACGAATACGGTATCGAGCCTGCTGCAGCTGCAGTAGCTGTTGCTGCTCCCGCTGCTGGCGGTGGAGCTGCAGCTGAAGAAAAAACATCTTTTGATGTAATCCTTAAATCAGCTGGTGCAAACAAACTTGCAGTCGTGAAATTGGTGAAAGAACTCACTGGTCTTGGACTGAAAGAAGCTAAGGATCTTGTAGATGGCGCTCCTAAGCCTCTTAAAGAAGGTGTAGCTAAGGACGAAGCAGAAGCGCTTAAATCGCAACTGACTGAAGCCGGTGCAGAAGTTGAAGTTAAATAAAACTTCTTTCTAAAATTACAGCTTAAGACTTCAATTTTATTGAGGTCTTAAGCTGTTTATACACTACCATTCCTTCGCATTCTCATTTTTTTAAATCGAGTCCCTTGACAAACAATAAAAAACGCCTGCAGAGGTTAAGCTTCGCTTCCAGCAAGCTGCCGGTTGAGTATCCAGATTTCTTGGATGTTCAGGTTCAATCGTTCAAGGATTTCTTTCAGTTGGAAACAACGCCTGAAAACCGTCAGAACGAGGGTCTTTTCAAGGTTTTCGCTGAAAACTTTCCGATTTCGGATGCACGAAACAACTTCGTGCTTGAATTCCTGGATTACTTTATTGATCCACCACGATACTCTATCGAAGAGTGTCTTGATCGTGGGTTAACACACAGCGTGCCGCTAAAGGCAAAACTGAAACTTTATTGCACCGATCCGGAGCACGAAGATTTCGAAACCATCGTACAGGATGTGTACTTAGGTACAATCCCATACATGACTCCAAAAGGTACCTTTGTTATTAATGGTGCTGAAAGGGTTGTGGTTTCTCAGCTTCACCGTTCTCCTGGTGTATTCTTTGGTCAGAGTCGCCACGCTAACGGTACAAAACTTTATTCGGCTCGTGTGATTCCTTTCAAAGGGTCATGGATTGAATTTGCTACAGACATTAATAATGTAATGTATGCATACATCGACCGTAAAAAGAAATTACCAGTAACCACTTTGCTTCGTGCAATTGGTTATGAAAGCGATAAAGACATTCTCGAAATTTTCGGCCTTGCCGATGAATTTAAAGTAAGTAAAACATCTATCAAAAATGCAGTTGGTCGTAAGTTAGCTGCAAGGGTGTTGAAAACTTGGATCGAGGATTTCGTAGATGAAGATACAGGTGAGGTTGTTTCTATCGAGCGTAATGAAGTGATCATTGATCGCGAAATTGTTATCGAGAAAGAGCATCTTGAGCTTATCGTAGAGTCTGGTGTTAAATCAATCATCCTTCACAAGGAAGATATTAATGCTGCAGACTATAGCATCATTTACAATACGCTTCAAAAAGATACTTCAAATTCTGAAAAAGAGGCTGTAGAGCATATTTATCGCCAACTTCGTAACGCTGAACCACCTGATGAGGAAACCGCACGCGGTATCATCGACAAGTTGTTTTTCTCTGATAAGCGTTATGATCTAGGCGACGTAGGTCGTTACAGAATCAATAAAAAACTCAATCTTAACACTGCTGCTGATACACGTGTTCTTACAAAAGAAGACATTATCTGCATCATTCGTTATTTGATCGAGTTGATTAACTCTAAGGCTGACGTAGATGATATCGATCACTTGTCGAATCGTCGTGTTAGAACCGTAGGTGAACAACTTTATGGTCAGTTCGGTGTTGGACTTTCTCGTATGGCTCGTACCATTCGTGAAAGAATGAACGTTCGTGATAATGAGGTTTTCACTCCAACGGACCTTATCAACGCAAAAACACTTTCTAGCGTAATCAATTCGTTCTTCGGAACCAACCAGCTGAGCCAGTTTATGGATCAGACTAACCCATTGTCGGAGTTGACGCACAAGCGTCGTCTTTCTGCCCTTGGACCAGGTGGTCTTTCCCGCGAGCGTGCTGGTTTCGAGGTTCGTGACGTTCACTACACCCACTACGGTCGTTTGTGTACTATCGAAACTCCTGAAGGTCCAAACATTGGTTTGATCTCTTCTCTTTGTGTTTTCGCTAAAATCAATAAACTTGGTTTCATTGAAACGCCTTACCATACAGTTACTGATGGTAAAGTAGATCTTGATAAACCAATGATTTACCTTTCGGCAGAAGAGGAAGAAACTTCTATCATCGCTCAGTCTAAGACGAATATCAATGAGCAAGGTAACTTCGTTGAAAGTCGCGTTAAAGCACGTTTTGCAGGTGACTTCCCTGTGGTTGATCCGAAAGAGATTAAACTCATGGACGTTGCTCCTAACCAAATTGCATCAATTGCTGCTTCGCTTATTCCATTCCTTGAGCATGACGATGCTAACCGTGCCCTAATGGGCTCGAACATGATGCGTCAAGCAGTTCCATTGCTTCGTCCAGAAGCGCCTTTTGTTGGAACTGGTCTTGAGGCTACTGTAGCTCGTGACTCACGTGTTTTGATTAATGCTGAAGGTGATGGTATTGTTGAGTGGGTAGATGCGAATGAAATCGTTATTCGTTACAACCGCACCGATGATGATCGTTTGGTAAGTTTCGACGACGACGTTAAAACATACAAACTCACTAAATTCCGCAAAACCAACCAAAATACTACCATTAACCTTAAACCTATTGTGTCTAAAGGTGAACGTGTAAGTGCTGGCCAGGTGTTGTGCGAAGGATATGCAACTCAAGGTGGTGAACTAGCACTTGGAAGAAATCTTAAAGTGGCATTCATGCCTTGGAAAGGTTACAACTTCGAGGATGCAATTGTGCTTTCTGAGCGTATCGTTCGTGAAGATGTATTTACAAGTTTGCATATTGAAGAGTTCATTCTTGAAGTGCGTGACACAAAGCGTGGCCTAGAAGAACTTACTTCTGATATACCGAATGTAAGTGAAGAAGCGACTAAAGACCTTGATGAAAATGGTTTGATCCGAATTGGTGCTGATGTTAAACCAGGAGATATTCTCATTGGTAAAATCACTCCAAAAGGTGAAACAGATCCATCTCCAGAGGAGAAACTTCTTCGTGCTATCTTCGGCGATAAAGCTGGTGATGTTAAAGATGCATCGCTTAAGGCGCCGCCATCATTGAATGGTGTTGTTATCGACAAAAAGTTATTCTCTCGTGTTATTAAAGATCGTAAAGCGAAAACCGAAGAAAAGCCAACATTGGCTAAAATCGACGCTGAACGTGACAAGGAGCTTGCTGAGTTGAAGGTTCGTTTGATTGAAAAACTGTTTACTTTGGTTAATGGTAAGACATCACAAGGAATCTACAATAACTTCAAGGAAGAAGTTGTACCTAAGTCTGCTAAGTTCACCATCAAAATGCTTCAGGGTATCGATTACACTTCGGTTAACCCAAGCAAGTGGACAACAGATAAGGATAAAAACAACCAGATTAAAGTTCTTCTGAACAATTATCTGATTCGTTACAACGATACCAATGGTATTGCAAAGCGCAAGAAATTTGCAGCAACTGTTGGTGATGAACTACCTGCTGGAATTGTACAATTGGCTAAAGTCTATATCGCTAAAAAGCGTAAGCTTAAAGTAGGGGATAAGATGGCTGGTCGCCACGGTAACAAAGGTATTGTAGCTCGAATCGTTCGTGATGAAGAGATGCCATTCCTCGAGGATGGAACTCCAGTAGATATCGTATTGAATCCACTCGGTGTACCTTCCCGTATGAACCTTGGTCAAATTTATGAGACCGTTTTAGGTTGGGCAGGAAAAGAGCTTGGAATGACATTCGCTACACCAATTTTTGATGGTGCGAGTATCGATCAGATCAATAGCTACTCTGAAGAAGCTGGTATTCCTAAGTACGGCCGTACTTTCCTCCGTGATGGTGGAACTGGCGATAAATTCGATCAGCCAGCAACTGTAGGTATTATCTACATGTTGAAACTAGGCCACATGGTGGATGATAAAATGCACGCTCGTTCAATCGGACCATACTCACTTATTACTCAGCAACCATTGGGTGGTAAGGCACAATTCGGTGGTCAGCGTTTTGGAGAGATGGAGGTTTGGGCACTTGAAGCATTCGGTGCTGCTAACATTCTCCAAGAAATCCTCACCGTTAAATCGGATGATGTGATCGGACGCGCTAAGGCTTATGAAGCCATTGTAAAAGGTGATAACATGCCAGTACCGGGAATTCCGGAATCATTCAACGTATTGTTGCATGAGCTCCGCGGACTGGGCTTGAAGATTACACTCGACTGATTTCTTTTGGTCCCTTGGAATGCAAAACGTTCCAAGGGATCTTTCACTTAACGATTTCGATAACATATGGCTTTGCGCAAAGACGTAAAACTCAAAAGTAACTTCAAGAGAATCATTGTATCTCTTGCCTCTCCCGAGGATATCCTCGATCAGAGTCATGGTGAAGTACTTAAACCCGAAACGATCAACTACAGAACTTATAAGCCTGAAATGGGTGGATTGTTCTGCGAGCGGATCTTCGGTCCTGTGAAAGATTACGAATGCCACTGTGGCAAGTACAAGAGAATCCGCTACAAAGGGATTATCTGTGATCGCTGTGGAGTTGAAGTAACTGAGAAAAAAGTTAGACGTGAGCGAATGGGACACATTCAGTTGGTGGTTCCAGTTGCGCACATCTGGTTTTTCCGTTCACTTCCAAACAAAATTGGATATCTCCTTGGTTTACCTACGAAAAAACTCGATGCAATCATCTATTATGAGCGCTATGTAGTTATTCAATCTGGTCTTGCTGGGGAAAGTGGTTTGAGTGATATGGATTTCCTTACTGAAGAAGAGTACCTCCAAACATTGGAGAATCTTCCAAAGGAAAACCAATACCTTGACGACTCAGATCCATCAAAATTTATTGCCAAGATGGGTGCAGATGCATTGTACATGCTTCTTTCCCGCTTGAATCTTGAAGAGCTTTCTTACGACCTTCGCCACAAAGCGAACAATGAAACTTCACAGCAACGTAAAAACGAAGCTTTGAAGCGTCTTCAGGTTGTAGAAGCTTTCAGAAATGCAAATGACAACAACTTCATTAATCGTCCTGAATGGATGATTTTGAAGGTGATTCCGGTTATTCCACCAGAACTACGTCCACTCGTTCCTTTGGATGGTGGTCGTTTTGCTACTTCCGATTTGAACGACCTTTATCGTCGTGTGATCATCAGAAATAACCGTTTGAAGCGTCTTATCGAAATCAAGGCACCAGAGGTGATCTTGCGTAACGAAAAGCGTATGCTTCAAGAAGCTGTGGATTCATTGCTCGATAATTCGAGAAAATCCAACGCTGTGAAGACTGAGTCAAATCGTGCATTGAAGTCTCTTTCTGACTCATTGAAAGGTAAACAAGGTCGCTTCCGTCAAAACCTACTAGGTAAGCGTGTCGATTATTCTGCACGTTCTGTAATCGTCGTTGGACCTGAATTGAAACTTCACGAGTGCGGTCTTCCAAAAGACATGGCAGCTGAGCTTTTCAAGCCATTTATCATTCGTAAGATGATTGAGCGTGGTGTTGTGAAGACGGTTAAATCAGCGAAGAAAATCGTTGATAAAAAAGAACCAATCGTTTGGGATATTCTTGAGAACATCCTAAAAGGTCACCCAGTTCTCCTGAACCGTGCCCCAACGCTTCACCGTCTAGGTATTCAGTCGTTCCAGCCAAAACTAATCGAAGGGAAAGCGATTCAGCTTCACCCATTGGTGTGTACAGCATTCAACGCCGATTTCGACGGTGACCAAATGGCGGTTCACGTTCCACTTGGAAATGCCGCGATCCTTGAAGCTCAGCTATTGATGCTAGCTTCTCACAATATCTTAAATCCGGCGAATGGTGCTCCGATTACGGTACCATCTCAGGACATGGTTCTTGGTCTATATTATATGACCAAAGGCCGTAAAACTGATTCAACTCGTGTGGTGAAAGGTGAAGGAATGGTTTTCTACTCTCCAGAGGAAGTGATCATTGCTTACAACGAAAAACGAATTGATCTTCACGCTTGGATTAAAGTAAAATCCAATGCAAAAGAAGGTGATTTGTTGGTGAATAAATTGATTGAAACAACTGTAGGTCGCGTGATTTTCAATCAGGTGGTTCCTTACAAAGTTGGTTACATCAACGAACTTCTTACCAAGAAATCTCTTCGTGATATCATCGGAAATATTGTGAAAGAAACCGGTATGGCAACTACTGCCAAGTTCTTGGATGATATCAAAGAACTCGGATTCATCATGGCATTCCGCGGTGGTCTTTCCTTCAACTTAGGAGACGTTATCGTTCCTGAGGACAAAGAGAAGATGATCGAAGATGCAAATACGGAAGTTGAAGAAGTGATGTCTAACTATAATATGGGTTTCATCACCAACAACGAACGTTACAATCAGATTATCGATATTTGGACGCATACAAACTCACGTTTGACGCAGCGTTTGATGAATCAGTTGGTAAACGACAATCAAGGTTTCAATCCGATTTACATGATGCTCGATTCTGGAGCTCGTGGTTCTAAGGAACAGATTCGTCAGCTTTCAGGTATGCGTGGTTTGATGGCTAAGCCTCAAAAATCAGGTGCATCAGGAGGTGAGATTATCGAAAACCCGATTCTTTCTAACTTTAAGGAAGGTCTTTCGATCCTTGAGTACTTCATTTCAACCCACGGTGCACGTAAAGGACTTGCGGATACGGCCTTGAAAACGGCTGATGCTGGTTACCTAACTCGTCGTCTTGTGGACGTTTCTCAAGATGTTATCATTGGAGAAGAAGATTGCGGAACACTCCGTGGATTGACAGCTATTCCATTGAAAAACAATGAGGAAATCGTTGAAAGTTTGTACGATCGCGTATTGGGACGTACTTCATTGCATGCTGTTTACAGTCCGCTTACTGGCGAATTACTAATTGAAAGCGGAAATGCGATCAATGAAGATGTTGCGAAGAAAATCGAAGCATCTGGTATTGAAGCCGTAGAGATTCGTTCTGTGTTAACATGCGAATCTGAGCAAGGTGTGTGTGCTAAGTGTTACGGAAGAAACTTGGCTACAGGCCGTATGGTTCAAAAAGGTGAAGCTGTTGGTGTAATTGCAGCACAGTCGATCGGTGAACCTGGAACTCAGCTTACACTTCGTACATTCCACGTGGGAGGTACAGCTTCTAATACTGCTGCAGCTTCTAAGGTTGAGGCAAAATTTGATGGTCTTTTAGAGATCGACGAATTGCGCACAGTTACCAAAACTGACACAAGCATTTCAAAAGATGAAGTAAACAAAATTGGAGGTACAACTGAAATTGTAATTGGTCGTTCAGCTGAGATGAGAATTATCGATAGAAACACGATGATGATTCTTACAACAGCCAACATTCCTTACGGTGCTACAATTTATGTTGAGAATGGTGTAGACGTGAAAAAGGGCGACCTGATTTGCGACTGGGATCCATATAACGCTGTAATTATCGCTGAAACAGGTGGTAAAATCTCTTTCGAGGATCTCGAAGATGGTAATACTTTCCGTGAAGAAAGTGATGAACAAACAGGTTTCCGTGAAAAAGTAATCATTGAGCGTCGTGATAAAACGAAGAACCCAGTGATTAAAATCATGAGTTCAACCAAAGAAGTGATTCGTGCTTACTCACTTCCAGTTGGTGCTCACATTATTGTGAACGACGGACAAAAGGTGAATCAAGGTGAAATTCTCGTGAAGATTCCTCGTCAAACAGGTAAACTTGGAGATATCACTGGTGGTCTTCCACGTGTAACCGAATTGTTCGAAGCGCGTAACCCCTCAAATCCAGCAGTAGTATCTGAGATCGATGGTATCGTTAGCTTTGGTAAAGTGAAACGTGGTAACCGTGAAATCATCATCGAATCTAAGACAGGTGAACAAAAGAAATATCTAGTTTCTTTGAGTAAGCACATTCTTGTACAAGAGAATGACTATGTGAAAGCAGGCCAGCCATTGTCGGATGGAGCTACTACACCAGGCGATATTCTTGCAATCAAAGGTCCAACTAAGGTTCAGGAATACTTGGTAAATGAAATCCAAGAGGTTTACCGTTTACAAGGTGTGAAGATCAATGATAAGCACTTCGAAGTTATCGTACGTCAAATGATGCGTAAGATTGAAATCGAAGATCCAGGTGATACTAAATTCCTCGAAGGACAAACAACTAATAAGTTGGAGTTCAAGGAGGAGAATGACTATATCTTCGATAAGAAGGTAGTTGTAGAACCAGGTGATTCGACAACTTTGAAAGCTGGACAGATTATCACTGCAAGAAAATTGCGCGATGAGAACTCTATGTTGAAGCGTAAGGATATGAAACTTGTTGAATCTCGCGATGCAGTTCCAGCAACTGGTACTCAGGTTCTTCAGGGTATTACCCGTGCTTCATTGCAGACTAAGTCGTTCATTTCAGCTGCGTCGTTCCAGGAAACTACCAAAGTGTTGAACGAAGCTGCGATTTCTGCAAAAGCCGACGAATTGTTGGGTCTGAAAGAAAACGTAATCGTTGGTCACTTGATTCCTGCAGGAACAGGTTTGAGAGAATATGAAAATATTGTCGTAGGATCTCAAGACGAGTTTGCAGCGTTGATGGCTTCTAAAAAGAAAATGAAAGAAGAATCCCTTTCTTAAATAGCGAGCTATGAACGAGGATCAAACCCCACAAGAAGGTCAATTGAATATTGAATTGACTGAAGAGATTGCAGAAGGAATTTATTCCAATCTTGCAATTATTACCCACTCGAATTCTGAGTTCGTTTTGGATTTCATTAAAATGATGCCGGGAGTACCAAAGGCAAAAGTGAAATCTAGAATTTTGCTCACTCCTCAACATGCGAAGCGTTTGCTAGCTGCCTTGAAGGAAAATGTTGCAAAATTTGAATCAATCAATGGAACGATCAAGGTAGAAGGTGGCGCTACAGCTCCTTTTCCAATGAATTTTGGTGGGCCAACAGCACAGGCCTAATTCAATTACTGAATAAT
>Ga0007761_11337444_pt1 | contig 12087 bp, 12 predicted proteins | sample LauGreFBDMM110SD_FD_61643 | JGI IMG/M metagenome (GOLD analysis project Ga0007761, IMG submission 61643) | Metatranscriptome of freshwater lake microbial communities from Lake Michigan, USA - Fa13.BD.MM110.SD (Metagenome Metatranscriptome) | ecosystem: Environmental > Aquatic > Freshwater >... | reverse complement strand
CAAAAGTTCCTCATCCCTATGAATATGTTCATGATGAGATTGGTTACAATTATAGAATGCCAAATTTGAATGCAGCGTTAGCTTGTGCACAATTAGAGCAACTAAGCTCATTTATAGAAATTAAGCGAACTCTAGCAAATGAATATAATTCTTATTTTAGGTCTAATGGAATTAATTTTCGGACAGAATTGCCTCGAACTAAAGCCAATTATTGGTTAATGTGTATTGAATTAGAAAATAGAAGGGAAAGAGATTTGTTTTTAAAAGAAACAAATGAAGATGGTGTAATGACAAGGCCAATTTGGCAATTGATTTTTAAATCGCCGTTGTATTCTAAATTTCAAAAAGATCAGCAGTTAAATGCGATGTATTTAGAGGACAGAATAGTTAACATCCCAAGTAGTGTCAGATAAGAAAATTATATTAGTTGGTTATTCGGGCCATGGATTAGTAGTCGCGGATACTGCATTTGAAAATAATTTAAATTTAATTGGGTATACCGAAAAATCTATTAATGAAGTAAACCCATTTAAGCTAGAATATTTAGGAGATGAATCTAGTTTAGATTTTAATGGATGGGATTTAGATGTTGCCTTTATTTTGGGACTAGGGGACAATATACTTCGAGAAAAAGTTTACAAAAATATTCTTTCAAATGGCAAAAAAATATTTTCATTAATAAATTCAACGTCATCTATTTCAAGTTTTGCAGAGATCGGAGATGCGGTTTTTATAAATAGAAATGTCTCAATTAACGCTTTCGCAAAAATTGGAAATAATGTAATATTAAACACAGGATGCATAATTGAACATGAGTGTATGATTGGAGATGGCGTTCACATAGCACCTGGTGCAGTATTAGCTGGTAACGTCAAGGTTGGTTCTGGTTCCTTTATTGGCGCTAATTCAGTAATAAAAGAAGGGGTAGAAATTGGTAAAAATGTCATTGTAGGGGCGGGTACAGTAGTGTTGGATAACATTTATGACAAATATAAAATTGTGGGTAATCCTAGCCGACGTATATAATCATGAATAAGGTAATAATTATTGCAGAGGCTGGAGTCAATCATAATGGAGACATTGAATTGGCAAAAAATCTGATTGATGCTGCTGTAGATGCGGGGGTTGATTATGTGAAATTTCAAACTTTTAAGTCGGAAAATTTAGTCTCTAAAGAAGCGAAAAAAGCAGTCTATCAAATTGATAACACCCAAAATTCAAATGAAAGTCAGTTTCAAATGCTTAAAAAATTAGAACTTTCACACGATCAACATTTTGAACTAATTGAATACTGTCGTAAAAAGAATATTTCTTTTTTTTCAACTGCATTTGATTTAGAATCTTTGATTTTTTTGAAGGAGTTAGGTTTGTCAATGGTGAAAATACCTTCAGGGGAGATAGCTAACTTACCTTATTTAAGAAAAGCAGCTGAATTATTTTCAAAGGTGATTATTTCAACTGGAATGTCAACAACGGGTGATATTGCAAATGCACTGAATGTTTTTTTGGATGCTGGAGTGAAAAAAGAGAATATTTATATTTTGCATTGCAATACGGAGTATCCAACACCTATGAAGGATGTAAATCTATTAGCGATGTTGGCTATTGAAAGAATGTTTAATGTCGAAATTGGATATTCAGACCATACATTAGGTATTGAAGTTCCTATAGCAGCAGTCGCATTGGGAGCTACAATTATCGAGAAACATTTTACGCTTGACAAAAATATGGATGGTCCAGACCATGCTGCTTCTTTGGAACCAAAGGAGTTGATTCAGATGGTTGCGGCAATTAGAAATATTGAAAAAGCACTGTCCGGGTCGGGCATTAAAGAACCATCAAAATCGGAGTTAAAAAATATTGCAATTGCAAGAAAAAGCATTCATGCAAGTCGCGATATAAAAAAGGGAGATATTATATCTGAAGCAGATTTAATCATGTTAAGGCCGGGAGATGGAATCTCTCCTATGCAAATGTATTCTTTAATTGGAAGAGCTCTGAATTCTGATATCGATGAAGGGCATAAATTTGATTTGAAAGACTTTATCGATTAATGAATATTGCCATATTAACAAGCTCAAGGGCTGATTTTGGAATTTACTTACCCTTGTTAAAGAAATTAAAAGAAGATAGTTTTTTTAATTTAGATATAGTTGCGTTTGGTACGCATTTATCAAAGAAGCATGGATATACCAAAACATCCATTTTAGAAAGTGGCTTTGAAGTTAAACATGAAATAGAAACAACTCCCATTGACGATACGGAGGAAGCAATTTCTAAATCCATTGGAGAGACAATCATCAAGTTTGCAACTTTTTGGGCTGAAAATAAAGCCTCGTACGATTTGGTTTTGTGTTTGGGTGACAGGTACGAGATGTTTGCTGCCGTTACTGCAGGTATTACCTTTAATATCAAATTTGCACATCTGCATGCTGGAGAAAAAACTTTGGGTGCGATAGATAATATTTTTAGACATTCGATTACCCTTTCTTCCACAATACACTTCACCTCCACAGAAGAATACAAAGAGAGAGTGTTGGAGATGATTGATTTGGAAGAGAAGAATGTAACAAATGTTGGTGCACTAAGCCTTGATGAGTTATTAGACTTTAAGCCACTTAGTATAGAAGAGATGAAAGGGAAGTTTGGTGTCGATATGAGCATTCCAACAATTCTTACAACTTTTCACCCAGAAACGGTAGCTAGCAACAAAAATGAAGAGTATGCCATTACTATTTGTAAAGTAATTGCAAATTATACAGATAGCAGTATTCAGTTTTTAATCACTATGCCAAATGCTGATACAGCTGGTAATGTAATTAGAGCTAAGCTAAAGGAAATGTTGGGTAATCAATCCAACGTAATTATGGTAGAAAACCTAGGGTCAATTGGGTATTTTTCTGCGATGAAGTATTGTAAGTTTTTATTTGGAAATACTTCTAGCGGTATAATAGAAGCAGCATCATTTAATAAGTATGTTGTGAATGTTGGCGATAGACAAAAAGGCAGAACACATGGTACGAATGTTGTAGACGTAAGTATTGAAGAAAACTCATTGAAACACATTTTTAATGAGTTGCTAGCCAAGGGTGATTGGGTAGGTGAGAATATTTATTTTCAAGTAAACGCAGCGTTGAGAATTATTGATGTTTTAAAAAAAGTTAGTTAAAATGAAGGACAATCATTCACATATTGTTATAGGTAATGAAAGTGCTCGTGAAGCCTTGCAGAAGCTTGAATTAATTGGTGATAATTATAGCAAAACTCTTTTTGTTACTAATGAAGACCATAGAATGATTGGTACAATTACAGATGGTGATATACGAAGAGGTTTGTTAAGTGGCAAAGAAATTTCTCAAATGATTTCCCTTTTTATGAATACTGATTTCAAATTTATAAGCCATGAAGAGAATATATTGGATAGAATTTCTGAGTCTAAAAAATTGGGAATATTTTTTATACCAATTTTAGACGGTGAAGGAAAAATTGTTAAAGTTTTAGATTTAAAAACGATCAGTACAGTTCTCCCCGCAACTGCGTTAATTATGGCAGGGGGGCGAGGCGAACGATTAAGACCATTTACAGATACGATACCTAAGCCAATGTTAATGGTCGGTGATAAGCCAATCATTGAGCATAATATTGATAGGTTGATTAAATACGGTATTTCTCAGATTTATATTAGTGTTCGATATTTATCAGATAAAATCATCAATTATCTTGGAGACGGGAGCTCAAAGGGGGTCTCGATTGAGTATATCCATGAGGATGAACCTTTAGGCACAATTGGCGCTTTGGGAAAAATAAAGAATATTTCAAATGAGCACATCCTTTTGGTGAACTCGGATGTTTTGACAAATATTGACTATGAAGATTTTTTCAAGCATTATTTGGCAAACGATTCATCCATGTGTATTGCAAGTATACCCTATCAGGTTCAAATTCCATACGCAGTGTTAGATATTAAGGATCATCAAATACTTTCGTTTATTGAAAAGCCTAGCTACACATACTATTCAAGCGGGGGCATTTATTTTTTAAATAAAGATTTGCAAAATTTTATTCCTAGGGAGGAATTTTACAATGCTACAGACTTAATGCAGAATCTAATTTCTAAAGGCAGGAAGGTAGTACATTATCCAATGTTAAATTACTGGTTAGATATTGGGAAGCATCAGGATTATATCAAAGCACAAGAAGATATTAAGCACTTGAATTTTTAATGAAATGAGTTTGTTAATTACTATATGCGCTAGAGGGGGATCCAAAGGTATTCCAGGAAAGAATATTAAGCCTCTAAATGATATACCCCTAATTGCCTACACAATTGAAATTGCCAAGAAGTTCGCATCCAGGTTCAATGGTGCAGTTGCAATTTCTAGTGATGATAAGGACATCTTGGAGGTTGCAGGAAAATTTGGCTTAGACACGGATTATATAAGACCATTAGAACTAGCTTCAGATGCTGCAGGAAAGATTGATACAATTGCTGATTTACTGCGCTACGAGGAAAGTAAGTCTAGAATAAAGTATGATTATATATTGGATTTAGATGTAACATCGCCGTTGAGAACATATGAAGACTTATGTGATGCATTTGAATTATTAAAGAATGATGAAAGTGCCATAAATTTGTTTTCTGTAAATGATGCAGCAAGAAATCCGTACTTCAATATGGTTGAGAAAAAGGAGAATGGGTATTATCATTTAGTTAAACCCTTAGGTGATGTGCTAACTCGGCAAAGCGCTCCTAAAGTTTATGATTTAAATGCCTCATTCTATTTTTATAAAAGGGTTTTCTTCGAACAAGAGTTAAAAACAGTTTTTACCGAAAAATCGCTTATCTATACAATGCCGCATTTGTGTTTTGATTTAGACCATAATAGTGATTTTGAATTTTTGCAATATTTATTGGCGAACAACAAGTTGGAATTTCAAATATGGTAGTGTTAATTGTCGGCCTAGGTTCCATTTCAAAAAAGCACATAAAGGCATTAACTGCCATTTGCGATGAACTTACAATTTATGCTTTAAGGTCTTCAAAGAATGCGGATGTAGTAGAAGGAATCATTAATGTTTATTCAATTGATGAAATTATTGCTAAGCCTGACTTTGCAATAGTGTCCAATCCAACCTACAAGCACTTTTCCACTATTGAGCTGTTAATAGATAAGGATATCCCTATGTTTATTGAAAAACCTGCCCTGGACTCCTTGCATGCTTCGGAAGACTTAATTCGTAAAATGGAGGCAAGTAGCCTACTAAATTATGTTGCTTGTAATTTGAGATTCCATCCTTGTATACAATTTGTTAAACAATATTTTTCCTCTAATTCTCACAATAGAATAAATGAGGTTAATGTTTATTGTGGATCATATTTACCAAATTGGCGACCAAGTTTAAATTTTCGCGAAGTGTACAGTGCAAATAAGGACCAAGGAGGAGGCGTTCACTTAGATCTATTCCACGAGATGGACTATGCCTATTGGTGGTTTGGCAAGCCGATAAAAACATCTGCTGTATTGACTAGCAAATCAACACTAGCTATCGATGCCATCGACTATGCAAATTATCTGCTGGAGTATCCGCAGTTTAATGTTTCTATAATTTTGAATTATTTCAGAAGAGATGCAAAAAGAACAATTGAAATAGTTGGAGAAGTTGAAACAATACATGTTGACCTTTTGAAAAATTCTATAGAGGGCTCGGAATCAGGTCAAATGTTGGAACAACAGGACTTTGATATTATGGATACGTATATAACTCAAATGAAGTATTTTATTGATCATTTACTACAGAATCGTAATCCAATGAATACTTTGTCTGAGTCAATAGAGGCATTAAAAATAACTTTGGTGAATGAATAGTTTGAAGAATAAAATAATTGTTGTAACAGGCGGCAATGGACTACTAGGAAAAGAAATCATAAGCAAAATTTTGTTAGCTGGTGGGTTTTGCATTAACGTTGATATTAGTCATGAAACCTCAGCTGATTTGTCAACCTTGAAATGTGATATCACAAACCCTACTGAAGTAGAAGAATCTATAAAATTGGTAATCGAAAAATATAGTAGAATAGATGGCTTAGTAAATAATGCATATCCACGAACTAGCGACTGGGGTTTGAAGTTTGAGCATATACCCTATACATCATGGCAAAAAAATGTTGATAGCCAAATGAATAGTTATTTCCATTTTTCGCAACAAGTATCTAAGTATATGGTAGCGAATAGAACTGGTTCAATTGTAAACATAGCTTCTGTATATGGAGTGGTTGGTCCAGATTTTGGAGTTTATGATGGAACAGAAATGACCATGCCTGCTGCTTATTCAGCTATTAAAGGTGGAATAATAAATTTCTCAAGGTATTTGGCTTCCTATTTAGGTCCTCACAATGTCAGAGTAAATGTTGTATCCCCAGGTGGAATTTTTGATAATCAAAATCCAATATTTGTTGAAAATTATAATAAAAAAGTACCGATGAGAAGAATGGGAAATCCTGAAGATATTTCACCGGCAGTTGTCTTCTTGTTGTCAGATGACACCAAATATTTAACAGGTCAAAATATAATTGTGGATGGTGGTTGGACAGCTATTTAAATTAAAATAAGAGACTTATTAATAAAAAAAATAATTATGAGTGGAAAAAAAATTACTTGGTGCAAAAACTGTTTGAATATGTCGACGCGGCCTCGAATTACTTTCGACAGTAGAGGATGGTGCAATGCCTGCCAATGGATGGAAGAAAAGAAGACTTTGGATTGGGCACCCAGACAAAAGGAGCTGGAGGATTTGTTGAAGAAATATAAATCTACAACTGGTAATTTCGATTGCATTGTTCCAGTTAGTGGTGGTAAGGATGGTTCATATGTTGCATACATGCTTAAGCATAAATATGGTATGAATCCTCTGGCTATAACAGTTAGACCAGCCTTGTCTTTAGCGATTGGCGATCAAAATTTATATAATTTTATCCATTCTGGGTATGATCATATTCATATTACTCCTAATCCAAAAGTCCTAGATAGATTGAATAAATATGGGTTTATTGAAAAAGGATTTCCATATTATGGCTGGTTAATAGCTATTATGACTGCGGTAATTAAAACTGCTGCAAACTTTAAAATACCATTACTTTTTTACGGTGAGGACGGAGAAATTGAATATGGTGGTTCAACAGAGAGTAAGCATAAGCCTTTGTATGATATTAATTATATGAAGAAAGTTTATTTAGAAGGGGGTCATCAAAAAGTATTTGAAAGAATAAAACAAGATGATGATATTACTGATGCAGAATTATCATTTTTTAATTTTCCGACAGATGATGAAGTTTCAAAAGTAGGACTTTCATTTACTCATTGGTCGTATTTTGAGCCATGGGATTCTTATCGGAATTATGTTGTGGCTAAGGAAAATTGTGGATTAATGGAAAAGGATGAAGGTAATGTTGATACCTTTACAAATTTTTCACAAAACGATCAGGCTTTGTACGCATTGCATGCATACTTAATGTATTTAAAATTTGGCTTCGGTAGAGCTACACAAGATGCAGGCATTGAAATTAGAAGAGGCTCGATGAATAGGGACCAGGCTTTAAACCTTGTTAAGATGTATGACAATTCATACCCATACGATTTAATCGATACTTATTTAGATTACTATAAAATGAGCAAAGGCGAGTTTGACGAAGTTTTGGATAAGTATGCTAATAGAGATTTGTTTGAGAAGATAGACGGTATTTGGCAACCGAAATTTGTACCTGGCGAAGATTTTGAAATATGAAAATTGTAATTGTAGATTATGGTATGGGTAATATTAAGTCCATAAATACTACTTTAAAATACATTGGTATAGATGAGGTTGAGTTAACCTCAGATTATCACAAACTAAAGACTGCAGATAAATTAATACTGCCGGGGGTAGGCTCGTTCGGTCGCGCAATAAATCAGATCAGATTGAAAAGTATTGACAAAATATTAGAAGAAATTGTACTAGAAAACAAGAAGCCATTATTGGGAATTTGTTTAGGGATGCAATTATTGGGAAAATCAAGTACTGAAGATGGCTACAATAAAGGTTTGGGATTTATAGATGGAGAAGTTGTGAAATTCGAAAGTGATAATCTTAAAATCCCACATGTGGGCTTTAATCAAGTGAAAACAAATTCATCGTTAAAGCTTTATGAAGGATTTAATGGCGATGCAGATTTTTATTTCACGCATAGTTATAAGATGACTAGTGGCAGTGATATTAATAATTGTAATTGCAATTACGGTGATGATTTTGTTGCAAGTTTTGAAGTTGAAAATATTGCAGGAGTTCAATTTCACCCTGAATTAAGCCAAACAAATGGCATTAAATTATTAAAAAATTTTATAACAAATTTTTAATGTTAAGAAAGAGAATAATTTTTACATTAATTTATAGTAATGGCTATTTCATGCAGAGTAGAAATTTCAGACTACAAAAAGTTGGGAATTTAAATTGGTTTGAAAAAAACTATAAATTTCAAAAAATTGCATTTTCACTTGATGAACTTATCGTACTAAATGCTTCCAAAGAAGTGAAGTCTATCGAAGAATTTTCTAAAACAGTATCCGAATTGGTAAATGATGTTTTTATCCCAATCGCTGCTGGAGGTGGAATAAGATCGATTGAAGACGCCGAACTCCTGTTCAATAGTGGAGCAGATAAAATTGTTTTAAATTCGATATTGATTGAGGATCCGGAATTAATTAAGGCACTTGTTTTGAAATATGGATCACAAAGTGTGGTTGCATCAATTGATTATAAAAATATTGATGGAGAGAATGCTGTGTTTATTAACGATGGTAAAGTAAAAATTGATTTTTCCCTACCAGAGTACATTGAATACTTACAGGGGTTGCAAATCGGTGAAATCTATTTAAACTCAATTGATCAAGATGGAACAGGTTTTGGATACGATTTTGAAACAATTGTTAAATTGAAAGATAAAATTAATACTCCCCTAATTATTGCTGGTGGTGCAGGAAATGAAAATCATCTAATCGAAGGGTTGAAAATGCAAGGTGTAAGTGCAGTTGCAACTGCAAATTTATTCAATTTTATTGGAGATGGTTTGCCAAATGCTAGAGAAAGAATTATTCAAAATGGTGAAAATATCGCTAACTGGAATTAAATTACAAATATAATTTTAAGTAAAATTTTATAAATATAATGAGTAATTCAAACGAACTAATTTGGCAAAAGTGGTATAGTCATTATCAAAACAAGCCAAACACAGAGGCAATTGTCCACATTACTTTTGACAATGAACCTTTTGTTTGGACATATAAATCATTATTCGAAAATGCAATAAAATATGAATAATTAACATTACAAATAAAAATTAATATGAACATTATTGGAATTAATGTAAGCCACAACGCGAGTGCGTGCTTAATGGTGAATGGTAAAATAGTAGTTGCCGCTCAAGAGGAAAGGTTCACAAAAGTTAAAAACTATTGTGGATATCCTAAGCAGTCGATAGATTACTGCCTAGAATACTTAAAAGCAAATAATCTGAAAGCTGATAAGATTGCTTTTTCAACTGTAAACAATGTTGCATTTTGGTTTGCATTCCCAATTCAACATTATTTTAAAATGAAAGATTACAACTTTCATTATGGTGAGGGGTTTTATGGTAAAAAATTGTTAAAGCAGGATGTTTCCTCTTACTATCAATCTTTAATTGATAATAATTCTAAAAACACAGCTCCGAGATATTTGCCATATGAAGAATTTACTAGCATAGAGTCTTTAACTGGCGATACGGAAAAATTTCGTGAAATGCAAAGGGCCTTTGCGGCAAAGCAATGTGCTGTTAGTACTGAAAATGTTGAGTTTATTGACCACCATACATGTCATGCTTACTACGCATATTTTGGCGGCAAGAGAAAAAGTGATAACTGCGCTGTAATTACATTTGACAGTGATGGAGATGGACAAAATGAAACAGTATGGCATTTCAACAAGGGCGAAATCACTAAAATAAGAGGAACAAATCAATGTGATGTTGCAAGAATATATAAAATCACAACCTTAGTTCTTGGGATGAAGCCTGATGAGCATGAGTTTAAAGTTATGGGAATGGCCCCTTATGCGAAACCTGAGTATGTTGATATAGTGTATAAAGATGTATATGAACCTTTATTAAAGGTAGAAGACTCACTGGTCCTTCACAATAATAGACCCGCAGATATGTATGCTTATCTGACTGAAAAATTAAAACCATATAGGTTTGATAATATTGCGGGTGCGGTACAAAAATTAGTTGAAGAAGTTGCTATTAAATTATTTAAACAAGTTCATGAATTAACTGGAGCTCGCCATTTTTGCGTGAGTGGTGGAGTTTCGATGAATATTAAGATGAATATGATTCTTTCTGAACTTGATTTTGTTGACGGAATATATGTACCTGCATCTGGAGCAGATGAATCATTGTGTATGGGAGCTTGTTATTTTATGGATGCTAAAAATGCGCAACCCCTGGATAATACCTACTTAGGTTATGACGTAACTGTTGATATTAATGATAAAGCTGTTAAAGAATTATTTATTGACAATGGGTATGAAGTAGTGTTAAATACATCACATGCGCAGGTAGCCCAAATTTTAGCAGACGGTAATGTAGTTGCTTTAGTTAGAGGTAGAGAAGAATTTGGCGCACGTGCTTTAGGAAATAGAAGTATAATAGCTAATCCAAACGACCCAGATGTTGTCAAAATGATAAATGAGGCAATAAAGAATAGAGATTTTTGGATGCCATTCGCATTGTCAATTCTATCTGATAAAACAGATGGATATATTGTTAACCCAAAGAATCTAGATTCTCCATCCATGACAATTGGTTTTGAAACAATGGACAATGAGGAGTATAGAAGAATTAAAGCAGGTACTCACCCTTACGATCGGACTTGTAGGCCACAAATACTTAAGAAGGAAGCCAATCCAGAGTACTATGATTTAATTAATGAGTTTTATAAGATTACGGGTACCCCTGGTATATTGAATACTAGTTTAAATTTACACGGTGATCCCATCTGTTCTACTTTAAAAGATGTGGAGTATACATTTAGAAATTCTGGATTACGCTATTTATATATAAATGATAATATCCTCGTTAAAAAGAAGTAACTGATTTTGATACCATCAGATAAAGTAAGGCTACCTAACACGACTTTTCGCAATATTTATATTGTAGAAAGTCGTGCGTTTTGGCCTATTTCTGATGGTGAGTTCAATGCAAAAACCGATTTAGTATTGACATTAGATTTTGGATTGAAAATTGAACTTCAAAAGGAAGGGTGCTTTGTGGAATTTCTAGATCATTTGGTAGATAAAGATGTTTTGGATCCGCTAAATTTCCAATTGCATAATTTTATTAATAATTGGTACAAAGATGAACACGGAAAAGATGTTTTAGAGTATAGGAATTACAATTTAGGTGATTCTCTATTGTTGTATATTATAAATGATGCAACCTTTTTCTGTCATTTTCTCTTTAATATATTGGGAATTCGGAGTATTAATTTTCAAAAATTGTTTGTGCTTGCTAATGAACCAATTTTATTCAATTGTTTGGAAATTGCAAATATCCAATATGAAAAAGCATCTCCCCTTTTGCGTTCAAATTATCCTATTTACTATTTCCCATTAATGCAATGGGTTGGTGAGAAAACAGGTAAAAAGTCTTTGAAATACAGATTTAAAAATTTTTTTGCGAAGAGAATTGATTTTATAAATGATGCTATTGATTTTACTTTCTGCAGGGGAAAGTCATTCGTTTACATTCAGCATTACTATCCTACTTCGAGTTTGATTGATGAGATTTCAAAGGATAATACAGTGGGATTAATTCAGCAGAATTATACCAGTATTAAGACAATATTTAGCCAAAGAAGACTTGTTGCAGCAGATCAAAAGATTGATCCAGAACTGGTACTTAAACTTAAATTGAACTATGCTAAATCCAAATGTCAACGCTGGAGTTACGATAGCATTGATGTTTCAAATTTGCTATACCAACAGATAGAAAAAGTTATTGACAAGCATCTTGTTGAGGCT
>Ga0007761_10107596_pt1 | contig 12158 bp, 11 predicted proteins | sample LauGreFBDMM110SD_FD_61643 | JGI IMG/M metagenome (GOLD analysis project Ga0007761, IMG submission 61643) | Metatranscriptome of freshwater lake microbial communities from Lake Michigan, USA - Fa13.BD.MM110.SD (Metagenome Metatranscriptome) | ecosystem: Environmental > Aquatic > Freshwater >... | reverse complement strand
ATCACCACTCTTTACTGGAACCTTTGAATCATCTGATGTTTTAACTGGAACATTAGAGCTAAGAGGAACAACTTTCTTTGTAAATGTTGGTCTAAATTCTTTTGGAATAACTTTAATTGGAATATATGTATGATCTCCTTTTTTAATTGTATCAATTACTCCTTCTTTTTTAGGTTTAACTAATTAATGAGCTGGAAGTGTTTCTGGTGCTTCTTTGACTGGAATATATTTTTTACCATCTTTAAATATTGTCTTCAATCCTTCTTAAGTTACTGGAACGTAATTTTTATTGTTGATTTTAATTACAGCTGGTAAAGGTTTAGTTTTAAAAGCTGGTTAGTTTACTTTTGGAATAATGTTTAATGGAATAAAGGTAACATTATTAATCTTGAAAGTATCAACAGGTCCTTCTTTATTTGGCAAGATTGGAGTTGAAGTAATAACATTTTCTGGTGCTTTTTTGACTGGAACATAAGTAACTCCTTCAACTACTACTGGTTTTAAAGTTTTATTTTGAATTGGAATAAAATGTTCATTATTAACTTTGATAACTGGATTTGATGTCACTGTTATAGGCTTAGATTTGAATAGTGGTATATAAAGTTTTGGGATAACTGTAGTTGGAATATATGTTTTATTTCCTACTGTGAAAGTATCAATAGGTCCATCTACTTTTGGAGTTACTGGAATAACTTTATTAGTGAAAGTCTCAGGTGCAGGTTTAACAGGAGTATATGTTTTTCCATCAATAGTAATTGGTTTAGAATCAATCTAAACTGGAACAAAATTTTTATTGTTAATAGTAATAACTGGAGTAACTTTTTGTCCAACTGGAACAATAGGTTTAGTTGGTTCTTTGAAAACTGGTTGGAATACTTAAGGAATTACATCAACTGGAATGAATGTTTTATTTTGTATTTTAAATGTTGTGATTGGACCTTCTTTAGTTGGTGCAATTGAGTTTGACTTATTAACACTTGATGGAGCTGATTAAACTGGAATAAATGTTCTACCTTCAATAATAACTGGTTTAATTGGAGTTCCAGTAATAGGAACGAATTGTTTACCATTAACTTAAATTACATGTTTTGGTGCTGGTGTGAAATTAGTCTAATGAGTTTCAGGAATAACTCCAATAGGAATGTATGTAATATTTCCAACTTTGATTGTATCAATTTTACCTTATGTGGTTGGGGTTATAATCTTTGTAATAGTATGTTGATCAGTTGGTAATTTTATTGGAACATATGTCTTATAATTAATAACAATTGGTTTAATTGATTTATTGTGAGCAGGAATAAATACTTAATTGTTAATAGTGACTCCAATTACTTTCTTTTCTTCTGGTTTAGGAACTGGCTTAGATGGTGCAGGTGTTGGTTAAATTGGTTGAGCTACTACTCTGTTAACGAAAATAGGTCTGAAACATTTTGGAATTGATGTTAAAGGAACATAAGATTTATTTCCGACAGTGAATGTATTAATTTATCCTTCTTTGTTTGTTACAATAGGTTCATCAACATCAATGCTAGCTGGCTTTTTAACGATTGGAATAAATACTTTACCATCTACAATAACTTATTTGTGAATCTTTTCAGATGAAACAGAAATTGGTGAAAAAACTTTACCATTAATTAAGATTGTAGTTGATTTAATATTTTCCTTGTTTACTGGAACATCTTTATTGCTGAAAACAGGTTTATATAATTCTGGAATAACATTAAATGGAATATAGGTCAAATTAGCTATTTTAATAACATTAACTTTACTATCAACAATTGGTTGAATTGGTCTATTAATTTCTAATGTTTCTGGAGCAGATTTGACTGGAATATATTTAACCTCATTAATCACAACTGGCTTGACTACTTTAGTAACAATTGGAACGTAATGTTCATCATTGACTTTTATAACAATAGTAGGTTAAATCTTCTTTGTGTAATTTTAGACATTTTGCTTGAAAACAGCACTGTATGTTTTTGGAATTTGTTTTGATGGAATATAAGTAACATGACCTACATTGATAGTTTAAACTTTTTTATCTGTATTAGGAGTAATAACTAACTTTCCTTATGTTTAACCTTAAGTTTATTGAACTGGAATATAGATCACATCGGCAACTTTAATTTCTTTGTGAGTTTCATTTGTAATTGGTTTATAAACTTTTCCATTTACATTAATTCTTACTGTGTTAAGAGTTTCTGGAGTTGCTTATACTGGTTTTTTTTCAAAAATTGGTTAATATACTTTTGGAATAGATTTTTCTGGAACATATGTATAATTATCTACTTTGAAAGTTTTAACATCTTAAACAGTAGGTTCGATTGATTTTTTAACTGGAGTAGTTGGTTTTATTGTAAGAGTTGGAATATATTTAATTTCATCCTTAATAATTGGTGTTACTGTCTTATTTTTAATTGGAACAACGAATTGATTATCTGAAATCTTGATAACAAATGGTAAAGTAACATTTTTAACTGGCTTGAAATCTGCATGATTTACTTTTGGAATTGCATGTAATGGAATGAATGTTTTATTTCCAATTTTAAATGTATTAACTTTCTTATCTGTTGTTGGTTAAATAGCATTTGTAAGATTTGCAGTAACTGGAGCAGGATTGACTGGAATGTAATGTTTTCCCTCAACAAAAATTGGTTTAACGGTTTTTCCCAAAATTGGAACGAAATATTCATCATTTATTCTAATAACTTTAACTGGATCTTTTTTAGGCTCTTAAAGTTTATTTAAGAAGATTGGTTAGTAAACTCTTGGAACAAGTTTAATTGGAATATAATGACTATCTGCAATTTTTAATGTCTCAACTGTTTTTTATTATTGATTTACTTAAATAATTGTTTTAGTTTCAGGATTCTTTTCTAAATTTACTTTAATATACTTAATTTAACCAACAGTAAGTGTTTTCCATTCTTTATCAACAACTGGACTATAGAATTTATCATTTACTTTTATAACAGTATTTTTAAGAGTAGTTTCATTTACTGGAACTTTTTTGTTATTGAATATAGGAGTGTATGCTTTTGGGATGATATTAGTAGGAATATATGTTCGATTATTTAAGGTAAAAGTATTAATTAATCCATCTTTTGTTGGAGTGATTGGTCTCAAAACTTCAACATGATTTGGAGCAAGCTTAGTTGGAACATAAGTAATATCATTTTTAATAATTGGAGTAACTTTTCTATCATTAATTGGAACCAAATGCTCGCCATTTACTTTGATTACAACTGTAACTGGAGCAGTAGTTTTTTTAGTGACATTTTTCTTATGAATAAATGTAGCATGATGAACTTTTGGAATGACGTGAAGTGGTACATAAGTTTTATTTGCAACAACAAATGTATTAATTTTTCCATCAACTACAGGTTTTACAGATTTAGATGTATCAGCTGATATTGGTGCAGGTTTTAATGGGACAAAGGTCTTTCCATCAATTTTAATTGGCTTAACATTCTTATCAAGTGGAGCAACGTAATGTTTTCCATTTATCAAGATAGTTGGTCTTGGTTTCAAAATTGCTGGTTTAACTTTGTATTAGAAAACTCCGTGGTATGATTTTGGAATTGTTTTTATTGGAATATATGTCTTTGTTCCAATATTGAATGTCTTTACTTTTTCTGGTTGATTAACTACAATCTTAGTTTTAGTTTGTGGTGATGGTTTAGTTTGATGAACTGGAATATAAGTAACTCCATTGGTAACAATAGTCTTATGAGTCTCATTAGTGATTGGTTTGAAATATCTATCATTTACCTTAATAACAGTAGTCTTTGCATTATTATATGTAACTGGAACTGTCTTATTTAAGAAAATTGGATGATATGATTTTGGAATAGTCTTTAATGGGATATAAGTTTGATTAGCAACTTTTATGGCAACTGTATTTTTAACTGGTTAAGTTGGTTTAATTGGAGTATTTACTTTAATAGCTGGATTAAGTTTTGTTACTGGAACATATATTTTATCATCAATTTCAATATGCTTTTTGGTATTGTCTGGAACGAAATTTTAATTATTAACCTTGAGAACAACAGTATGATTAGTTGGAGATAAAGTTTTCTTAATGTTATGAGTGAATACTGCATGATAAACTTTTGGAACAACAACTTTTGGAATATAGGTTGTATCTTTAATTTTGAAAGTATTAATCTTTGCTCCATTTGTTCCAATAGTTTTATTTCCAACAATAGATTCTGGTTCAACTTTTTTAACTGGAATAAATTTATGTCCATCAACAACAAGTTCTCTGAGACCTTTTGTTGTAACAGGTTGATAATTTTTACCATTTACTTTAATAACAATGCTTGAAATGACTGATGGAGTTGGTTTAACTGGTTTTCCAGTGAATATTGGCTTGTAAACCTCTGGAACTACACTAACTGGAATATATGTCTTATTTCCCAATACGAATGTATTAACTTTTTGAGTGGTGGTTGGTTTGATTGGTTTTCTGATAATAACTCCACTATGAACTTTATGTACTGGAATATAATTAACTTTTCCTACAGTAATGTTTTAAACTGTTTAATTAATAATTGGTTTGTAGAATTCTCCATTTACTGGAATAACTCTAGTGACTGGCTTTGGTGGTTGTGGTTTAGCTGGAACATTGATTTTAAAGACTGGTAGATATACTTTTGGAACAACTTTTTCAGGAATATAATGAACATTTTTAATATTGAAAGTGTTTACTTTCTTATCTGTATTAGTCTTAATCACCTATTTTGTTTAAGCAGTTTCTTTGTCTACTTTTTGAACTGGAATATAGTTAACTTTTTATATTGTTACTACTTTATGAGTTTCATTAGTGATTGGTTTATAATTTTTATCATTTACTTTAATGACAGTCTATTCGGCTACTTTCTTAGTAACTGGAACTGGTTTATTTGTAAAGATTGGTGTAAGTACTTTTGGGATGGCAGTTAGTGGAATATAATGTTAATTATCTTTTTTGATAACATTAATATTTTGATTAGGAATCTTAACTGAATTTTTAACTGATGTAGTATCATTAATTATTTTGACACCAATATAAGTAACATTGTTCAATACAATTGGTTTGACTGTTTTGTTTTAAATTGGAGAGAAATTTAAACCTTCTGGAGTTGAAATAACAACTTTAGGTACTTATTTAACTGGTGATACGACATTCACTGTGAATACTGGATGGAAAACTTTTGGAATATTAATAAGTGGAACATATGTTTTATTGTTGAGTGAGAAAGTCTTAATAGATCCTTCGAATGATGTGACAATTGGTTTTTTAACTTATTGAGTTTCTGGAACCTTATTAACTGGGATATATTTAACTCCTTCAATATCAATAGGTTTATCTGATTTGCTAATGACTGGTTTGTATTGATTTCCATTAATTTAAATGACAGTTTTATTTACATTTTCTTTAGTTGGTGCTACTGGTTTATTTAAAAAGACTGGATGATAAGCTTTTGGAATAGTAGTCAATGGAACATATAGTTATCCATCAATACCTTTGAATGTAGTAACTTTTCCTTCAGTTTTTGATTTAATTGTGTTTGGGGTATTTACAGCTTTTACTGGTTATTTAACCGGAATAAATACTTTTTCATCAACAAAGATAGGTGTTACTTTTTTATCAGTAATTGGTTGGAATTATTGTTGATTAATTGTAATAATAACTTTTGGAGTAGTTTTTAAGTTTGGCTTAACATAATTCTTGAAGACAGCTTAATATTCTTTTGGAACAATATTTTATGGAATATAAGTATGATTTCCAACCTTGAAAGTTTAGATCGGTCCATTATCTTCAGTTTTAATGACTTTCTTGATTTCAGCATCCTATTGAGCTTTTTTAACTGGAATGAATTTCACTCCATTAATATTTATTGTTAATACAGTCTTATTTGTAATTGGAACATAATTTTGATCATTAACTTTAATTCCAATTGCAGGAGTGGAAGAAACTTTAGCTTTTACAACTTTATGAGTGAATACTCCACTATATGCTTTAGGAATAAGTTTAATTGGAATATAATTTTTGGTTCCAATAGTTATTACTTCAACTTTTTTAGGTTAGTTAGGAACAATAATTTCTTTTTTTTCTGTAGTTTTAGCAATATTTACTGGAACATAATGCTCACCTCCAATAACGATTGTTTTAAGGACATTCTTAGTAATAGGCTTATAAACTTTATCATTTACTTTGATGACATATTTTTCAAGATTTTATTAAGTTGGTTTAACAGGTTTATTAATGAAAATAGGCTTATAAACTTTTGGAACAACTCCAATTGGAATGTAGTGATGATTTGCAATTTTAATTACATCAACTTTAGCTTATTTTGGAACAATAGGATTTTTAATTTTTAAATCTTCCGGAGCTTTGTTGACTGGAACATATATTTTTCCTTAAATAATTTATGGTTTGACAGTCTTGTTTGTAATAGGAGTGTAATAATGATTATTAATCTTAATTACTGTTGTAATTGGTGATTTTGTTGTTGGTTTTTTCTTTACAACGAATTGAGCACTGTGTTTTTTAGGAATGATTGCTAAAGGAACGAAAGTATTATCTCCTACTTTGATTACAGTGATATCTTTATCTTTTGGAATAGTTAAAACAGGTTTTCTGATATCGACATTTCCTGGAGCTGGTTAAACTGCAACAAATGTTTTTTTATCAATTTTAATTGGTTTAACATTCTTTAAAGGAACGTAAAGTTCACCATGAATTTAAAGAACTGGAGTAGGTTTTTTAGATTTTGGAAGAGTAACATTTGCTGTGAAGACTCCTTTAAATACTTTTGGAATAACACTAATTGGAACGTAAGTTTTTCCATTGAGATCAAATGTATTTACTTTCTTTTAAACATTTGGAGTAATTACTTTTTTATCTTCAACGTTTGAAGTCTTATGAACTGGAACATAAACTTTACCTTCAATAACCAAATGCTTGTTTGTTTCATTTGTAATTGGTTTATAGTGTTTATCATTAATTTAGACTACATATTTATGTACAGTAGTTTCATTAACTTTAACTGGTTTATTCAAGAATACTGGATGGTAAACTTTAGGAATTGAATGAGTTGGAATATATGTAATATTTCCTAATACAATAGTTTTAATTGGTGTATCTTCACTCTTTTTAGTTGCAATTATTGGTTTACTGATTACAAGTCCAGCTGGAGCATTGTATACTGGAACGAATTTAACATTCTCAATATGAATAGGTTTCACAGTTTTATTATTGATTGGAATGAAATTCTTACCATTAACATTGATTACAGTTGAAATATGTGGGTAAGTAACATTCTTTGGCTTTTCTTTATGAGTAAAAGTTGGTCTTAAAACTTTTGGTATAACTGAAAGAGGAATATAAGTATGACCTTTAATTTTAATTGTATTAATTAAACCTTCATCTTCTGTAACAATTGGTTTTTTAATTTCCAATGATTTTGGTGCTGGACGAACTGGAATATAACTGACTCCTTCAATAAGTAATGGCTTAATTTTTTTATCCTTAAGTGGAACATAATGATCTCCATTTATTTAAATGACTGGTGTTGAAGGTTTTTTAGCTTATACAACTCTATGATGGAATACAGGTCTGTATACTCTTGGAATAACTGTAATTGGAATATAAGTTCTATTTCCAATATCAAATGTTTTGACTGTTTTACCATATGTAGTTCTGATTGGATTAGTAATATCATGAGTAGAATTAGCTTTATGAACTGGTACATAAATATTTCCATCTACTATAATTTGTCTTTTTTAAGATCCTGTGAGGGGGACGTAGTGTTAATCATTCACTTTAATTACAGTTTTAGAAACAGTTGTTTGGTTAACTTTTACAACTTTATTAGCAAAGACTGGTTAGTAGACTTTTGGAACAGTATATAATGGAATATAAGTTTTATTTCCAATTTTGAAAGTAGTAACTTTTTCATCAACTTAGGGAGTAATTACTCTAGTATTATCAACTTTCTTTGGAGCTAATTTAACTGGAACATATGTAACACCTTCAACAACAACTTTTTTAACTGGTTGCTTTGTAATAGGTATATAGTTTACATTATTAATTTTAACTACAGGAGTAACAAATGTTTTTGGCTTTTTAACTGGCTTTTTATTCAAAAATGTAGCGTGATGTTTCTTTGGAATAATAGCAATTGGAACATAAGTATAATTTGCAAGTTTAAAAGTATTAACTTTTTCAGTGATTTCTGGTTTAATTATAGTCTTTATTTTGCTGGTATCATTTGTCTTAAGAGTTGGTACATAAGTAATTCCATCTATAGTAACTTTTTTAACATTTTTATCAGTAATTGGTTTATAAGTATTTCCATTAACTTATACAACAACTTTAGGTTTTGGAGCTTTGAAAGCTGCTGGTTTGAAAACTGGTCTATAAACAGCTGGAATTGAAACTAATGGAATATAAGTAACATTTTAAATTTTGAAACTAGTAACTTTATTTTAAACTTTTGTTGAAACAATATTTTTCTTTTATTCAGGTGTTGGTTCAATTTTTTTAACTGGAATATATTTAACTTAATCAACTACAATTGTAGTAACTTTTTTATCAACAATAGGAACAAAATGACTATTACCAATCTTAACAACTGGAGTAACTTTTTTGAATATTGGATGGAATGCTTTTGGAATTAATCTGATAGGAATATATGTTTTACCTCCTTCTTTAAGAACATCAACTGTTACATTTGCTTTTGGAAGAATTGGATTAGTTACAACTTTAGTAGATGGAAGTGGTGTGACTGAAATATATGTAACTCCATTCTTTTTAATTGTGGTTGCATTTTTACCTTTAACTGGAACATAGTGAACATCATTTATTTTAATGACTGGTTTAGTTATAGGTGCTTCTTTCACTTTATTTCTGAAAACTGCTTAATGAGTTTTAGGAATGACTCCAATAGGAACATAAACTTTATTTCCTAATTTGAATGTGTTAATAGGACCTTCTTTGGTTGGCTGAATTGAATTTGATTTGTTCAAATATTCAGGAGCTGGATGAACTGGAATATATGTAACTTTGTCAACAGTAACTGGTTTAGCATTAGTTTAAACTGGAACGTAATGCTTTCCATTTATTTAAATAACTGGAGTTGGTTTAACAACGAATGGTTTCTTTGTTGATTTGAAGTGGGCTCTGTGAACTTTTGGAATTACATGTAAAGGAATATAAGTTTAATTTTTAACTTTGAAAGTATCAATAAATCCATCGTCTTTTGGAATAATATGAACTCCAACAGTTCTATGAACTGGAGCATTGTCTACTGGAATGTAAGTAACACCATCTTTAATGATTCTTTTAGCATCTTTATTTTAGGATGGAATATAAACAACATCATTAACTTTGATAGTTGGAGATTTTACAACTGGACCTTTTTTATTCTAGAATAATGGTTAAAAGACTTTTGGAATAATATCAACTGGAACATAAGTTTTATTTTAGATTTTGACTGTATGAATTGTTCCTTCTTTTGTTGGAAGAATAGCGTTTGTTTTATTGATGTGTTCAGGAGCTTTGTAAACTGGAATATATTTTCTACCTTCAATATCAATAGTTTTTACTTTATGAGGAGCTGGAATATAATGATTTCCATTAATTGTAATAACAACTTTTGGTTAATGAAGCTTATTTGGTCTAAAAGCAGCATGATGAACTTTTGGAATAACATCAAGAGGAACGAATGTTTTATTTCCAATTTTGAAAGTGCTGATATGACCATCTTTCTTTGGTTAGATTGGTGAAGATTTATCAATATCACTTGGAGCTGATTTTACAGGAATATATGTTCTTCCTCCTACTACTACCTTTTAAACTTTTTTGTTATTTTGAGGAACAAAATATTCATCATTAATTATAATTACTGGAGTTGGTTTCTTAAAATTTTTAAAAGCAGCAGAATGAGTTTTAGGAATGATTTCGATTGGAATGTAAGTATGTTGTCCAATCTTAAAAGTACTGATTGGTCCTTCTTAAGTTGGCTTAATTGGTGCTTTAGATCCAATATGATGCTCTGATGCTGGTTTAACTGGTACATATGTCTTACCTCCAATTGTAATTGGTTTTGCTTTATCAGATTTAACTGGAACAAAGTTTCCTCCATTAATTGTAATTACTGGAAGTGTTGGTTTTTAAGTTGGTTTAAAGTATGCACTATGAACTTTTGGAATAACACTCAAAGGAATGTAAGTTTTGTTTCCAATTCTGAAGGTGTTTATTGATCCTTCTTTAGTTGGATTTATAGCTTTTGAAATATTTGCTGAATCTGGTGCTTTGTAGACAGGAATATAAGTTACACCTTCAACAACTATTGATTTAGCTGTTTAGTTTTTAATTGGAACATAATGATTACCATTGATTTGAATAATTGGTTTAGTAATAGGTTTTTTGGCTGGTTTGAATAAAGATCTGAATGTTCTTGGAATAACATTAACGGGAATATATGTTTTGTTTCCAATTGTGAAGGTATCAATTTTTCCTTCCTTAGTTGGATAAATTGGTGCTTTAACTTCTAATGTTTATGGTGCTGGATGAACTGGAACGTAAGTTTTGCCTCCAACTACAATAGGTTTTACTGTTTTATTTAAAATTGGTACAAAATCATTTCCATTAACTCTAATAACTGGATTGGTAAGATTAGGTTTTTAAACTGGTTTTGAGACTTCAAAAGCTGTTTTAAAAACTTTAGGAATCATTTTTTCTGGTACATAAGTTTTATCACCAATTTTAAAGGTATTCACTGGTTTTTCACTTGTCTTTGGATTAATTGGAGTACTTGTATCAGTATTTTCTGGAGCTTTCTTTACTGGAATATATTTGACATTATCAACAGTTACAGGCTTTACATTTTTATTAGTAATAGGAACATAATTTTCACCATTAACTTTAAGAACAGGCTTAGAAGTATCAACTGGATTAGATTTAACTGGGATATCTTTTCTATTTTCTCCTGTCTTTACAGGAATTGTAGTTGAATCAGATGTTTTGACTGGAATTGATGTTGGCCCAGATGTTTTAACTGGAATTTAGCTTCCTGGAACTGTTTTATTGAGGAATAAGGGTTAGAATACTTTTGGAACTGCTGTTTTTGGAATATAGGTAGTGTTTGCAATCTTGAATGTATCAATTTATCCATCAGTTTTTGGAGTAATAGCTTTAGAAGTGTCTCTTGATTCAGATACTTGCTTTACAGGAATGAAAGTCTTTCCATTTACTTCAATTGGTTTTAGATTTACGCTTGCAACTGGTTCAAAATTTTATCCATTGATTTTAATGATTGGTGGTGTTGTCTTGACAGGAGCTCCTTCTTAAGTTGGTTTTTTTACTGGAATAGCTCCGTCAATAGAGGTTTTCACTGGAATAGCTCCATCAATAGAGGTTTTCACTGGAACTTTGTCAGCTTTATTTTCAAAGCTTGGTTGGTAGACAACTGGAATAACAGTAGCTGGAACAAAAGTTGTATTTCCAATTTTGAAAGTGTTAACATCTTCTTTTTTAACGACTGGTGTAACACTTTTAGTTGGAGAAACTACTGTGACTGGAACATATTTGACTCCATCAACTACAACTGGCTTTACACTTGGATTTGTAACTGGCTTGTAATTGTTACCGTTGACTGAAATCACTGGACTTGGTTGAACTTTAAAGTTAACTCTGTAAGCAGCTCCAAGTGGTTTGATTGGAATGAGATGATCTCTAACTTTAAGTGGAATCTTTTGAACTCTAAGTAAATTACTGCAGCCACAGACTTCATCATCAAGATCTTCAACTTGCGTTAAGGAACTTTAGGTGGCATTGCAAGTACTCATACACTGTTTGTATTGAATTTCATCGTTTTGTACAAGAGATTTGATATGCTCTTCTAATTGCTTCTCGAAACATAATGGTGCTTCATCTTTGGAGTGTGACTCTTGAGAAACTTTGAGCAAGTTTTAATTTTTTTGATCGACTGACTGATTAAGAGCTACCTATGTAAGATTTATTGCTGGATTTGAGCTCTATGATTGGTCTACATCAATCTGATTCGCTTTATTGTATGAAAGACTAGCTGACAGTAGTGTGAACACCAGTGTCAGCCGCAAGGGTTGAATAATATTAATCATTCCGTTAAATGAATGTGAAAAAATAC
>Ga0007761_10008889_pt1 | contig 12180 bp, 17 predicted proteins | sample LauGreFBDMM110SD_FD_61643 | JGI IMG/M metagenome (GOLD analysis project Ga0007761, IMG submission 61643) | Metatranscriptome of freshwater lake microbial communities from Lake Michigan, USA - Fa13.BD.MM110.SD (Metagenome Metatranscriptome) | ecosystem: Environmental > Aquatic > Freshwater >... | reverse complement strand
TTTTTTTTTTTTTTTTTTTTTTTTTTTTTTTTTTTTTTTTGTCATTCAAATATTATTTATAAAAGAATTTTGTTAAAAATTGTCTCATTCCCCCAAAAAGGGCAGGGTCGATTCTACACTAAACATAGTAAACCCCACGCTCATTCTGGGCTCATAAGAAGTGCGCAACCGGCAAGGATCCATTTGTTGGCATCCGAATCTTCACTCTCCATCTTCAGGTCGGCGGAGAAAATGTACGTTGGACCTCTCATGGTTGTAGTGTACACAGGGCAGATGTACATACCCTTTGTCACGCGTTCTGACTTTCTGATTGCAGTAACGTGCATAATGGGCACCTCGGGATGCAGTTCCTTAAGGATCATGTCTGTTAGGTAACCTGTCTCGCCACCGCGTCCAGCTTCCCAGCCAGCACCTTCGAGGAAGAAACCGTTAATGTAGGCACCAGTTTGAGCAAAATCCACAAATTCAGCCTTGTTCTTGGTGTTTAGGATGTCGGTCTTAAGGCACATGTCATCAAGAGGCATTCCGGTGGCACGGGCAGTTACTTGCATAATGGCTGTCAAGTAGGACATTGGGTTGAAGAGTCCTGAAATCCAGACAGTGACGGGGGTTTTTAATTCTTCACTCCATTCATTAAGTTGGGCAATTCGGATCAAAACGTCGGCGAACCATTCGACGAGCAACTTCTTTGAGAAGTAGGCATACTTCTCCCAGTTTGCAGGCACGAAGTTTGTGTTCAGACTGGTTTAGAGTTTCTCCATGGCGTCAGTGATGTTGAGCTGACCCTTAAGACCCATCTCAAGTTCGACTAGAGAGATTCTTATTTCAGAAATAAGGATGTTCATGCGCTCGCATTCTTGGAGACACACGACGATGTAAGGCATGCGGTCCTTTGTTTTGCCCTAAATTTCCATCATATTATAGGTCGGGGGTAGTCTGGTCAAGAAGTCGGTAATAATGCGTGAAATTCCAGAATTATCGCTTCCTCCACTTGCTGAGCCGCCAGACACCGCCTGGATTGTGGCGAATAGGGTCTCACCTTGGGTAGTGAGGTAACCGATTTCAGCGTTGGGGTGAAGACCGAACATGAGGGGTTGTTCTGGTGGAAGCTTCTCTTCAATGTACTTGCGGTAAGACTCGCGGTCAAACTTAAGAGGGTCTGGGGATTTAAATCCTGGTGCGAGGGTCAACTGCATCTGTTACAGGATTTCTGGACGAATAAGGACGTTGAGATAGGTGTTGTTGGTGCGTCTGTCCCAGTTGTCTGTGATGTGACCACCGTACATGATCTCACCGTAGATGTAGGCAAGATCAGCATATGGTACCTTGTCATACTTTGTCAAATAGTTATGAAGCACATCTCCGCAGATAGTGAGATCGCCATCATTGAAGTTGTAAAGTCTTGACCAGCCTTGCGAGCCGAACTTCTTGCGGCCCACAATCAGGGAATGGTACATGCAAAGTCCAAAGAGAATGGCCTTATATTCAGTTAGCTTGTGAGATTTGGCCTTTTCGAACTGCTCGTCATCGAACTTAGAGAAGGCACGACGCAAGTTGGACTTAAGATCCTGAGGAGCCTCGTTGGCAATCTTGATGGCGTTTTGGAGGATAGACTCGGGAATCAATTCCTGGTCGGGCAGGGGTGGTGGCTCAGAAGAAATGAAGGAACGGAATTCGGGGTGGACTCCAGCTTCGATGACAATTTCAAGTTTTCGCTCGAAGTCTTTCAACCAGCCTTCCATGAGATGCACGTTTTGGAACATCGCCCATTTTCCAGTCTTGCCGGCATCTGCGAGTTGGTCTAGCGCGATAATTTCTTGACCCTGACCCATGGAAATGTTAATAAAGGTTCCATCGGCAATTGACTTGCCGTTAGCTTTGCCGATCTTTTCAACGTCGGGAGTTGGATCAACACCAGGGAATAAAACGAAGAACACGGTGGTTCTGGGCGTGGTTTCAGCGTAAAGCTGGAAGATGTCGAAGGATTTCTGTTCCACGTATTCGATGCCTAAATTTTCGGAAACGAACTGGGTCAGAGCACCGGTCAGTCTGTCTGGACGCATCGCGCGCAGCAACAGTAGTCTGTGGAAAAGAGAAGCATCTTTGAAAGCACGTGGCAGTTCAACAAGCTCAGCCTTCTCTTCGGAATACCACTTACGCCATTGGAGGGCTTCAGACTCCATGCTTTGGATAAGGTTTTCGAAGATTTTAATCTACTCGAGACCTCTAACAGCTCCCCATGATGTTTCAGGGATAAATTTGAGGGACTCTGACTGGTGTTTCTCGTCCATTGAGACTTCTTTCTTGATCAGTGATTCAACCTCCTTGGCACTTATGATGTTTTTTCTGACGCAGATACGGAAACAGAGCATTGTGGCAATAATAAGCTTGTGGCGATCGAGGGCGCCAGCACGGACGTAGTTAAAGCACTCGAAGGTAATCGACTCCGTTAATTTCTCAACACGGACTTTAAGAGTGCGTGGCGTCATTTCGGCCTCTTTTTCTTCCTCTTCGGGCTCTTCTGCTTCTTAACCTTCTTCAAGTGGTGGCTTTTCTTCTTTCTTAGGGTTCATTGCTGCGGCAACCTTGTCGATCGCACGGTTGATAACAATAATAACGGAGTCGAGAGAGTACTTGTAGAAAGAGTGGATGCGGGTAAGCTCTGTCATCATGAAGAAAACAAGAGCACCTCTACTGGCTGAAGGCCTGTAGGCTTCTGAAGCGTCGTTGATGGCGATTTCAGTTACCTTTGCGATCTCAACTTTTTCGTTGATTTCGGTGGACAGCTTCTTTGATTTTTCAAGGTTTTCGATGAGACTGATGTTATCGAGGATGTCTCCCTCAGCAGTTGCCAGTCTGTGCAGCAAGTCGGCTTCCAAGGCTTTAAGAGTGATCTTGAACTCATTTTGCTGTTAAATGAGGCGTTCTTTCTCGGCGGCAAGGTCCGGACGCTCCTTTCTGACGACCAGAGTCAAAAGTTGGTCCTCAAGACCAACTTCAGTGACAGTGAAGTTGATCAGTGTGCACTCTGCCTGAATTTCTGGTGGGTAATGGGGATTGCTCAACTTGGTGTGGAGGTAAAGCTTGAAATTGTCGTGGAGAGAAAGCTCTTTATCTCCAAGCTTGATGTACTTGTTTTTGCCCTTCTTTATGATGGCGCGAGCGTAAACAGGCTGAATAACAGCGTCAATACTGTTTTCAAGGTTCTCAATGAGCACGGGCTTACCTTGCTCAAGGGAAATCTCAATGGTTCTCACCATCTTGTCATTAGACAGACGGGTGACTTAGAGATCGGAGTTTTTCTCCTTTTCTCTGATCCATGTAATGCCTTAGAGTTGTGGGTCAATGATCAGGGAGTAACGATCAGAGTTTGTAAGAATGGCAGCGTTCTCAGTAGAAACTCTGTCGGATGGCAATTTTTGCGTGTTCCAAACGGCCTTCTGGGCATCGTCGGTCAAGATAAGGAGGGGGTTGGGGTCAGGGGATGAGGGGATATTGTTCTTCTTGAAGAAAGTTATAAACCGCTCCTTTATGATAATCTCACGGTATTGTTTGGCGAAGGGGCCAACATAAGAGACGAATGAAGAAGCAAGGAGCACATCACCTACCACAAGTTCAATGTCCTGGGTGAGTTATATGATAGCATTGCTCCAGCGCTCGGATTCAGAGCCGAGAGCGTTCACGAGTCTGTTAGCGAGATCAAGACGACTCGCACAACGGGCTGCCTCATTTTCGGCTGCTTGCTTAGCATCCATAGCAACTTTGAACTCCGCTTGGAGTTTAGCAAGCTCAGCGGAAAGCTTGGCGACGAGATTCTCGAACTCTTCCTTCCTGGCGTTGGCAACAGCAAGTGTGGCCTGTGCTTCAGCGACGGCCAACTTCTTGGGCTCAACGGAAACGACGACATCGTAGTACATAGTAATATTGATAATCCAATCGCAGAGACCGCCGGCGGCAGAAGACTTGGTCATGATGATTTCTTTGGTGAAACCTTCTTCAGCCAAAACCGGGCGGATTGCGTTAAAGTTTTAAGCAGGAACTCTGTCCTCGTCAATGACTCCTTTAAACGCATTCAGTGAGTCGAGGAAAGCTTCGGGCTTTTGCATGAGCTTGAGAGCGTTCTTCCATGGCGCCTCAGCATTCATTCTGCCCTTCTTGTCAACTTAGACCTCGGGGTTAATACCTGCCATCAAGTGCAGTACACAGGTGAAAGTCTTAGCAACGTCAGCTGGAGGATTGTTAAGAGCCTTAAGGGTTTAGAAGTCTTTAACTTTAAGACCAGCGAGAGCAGCCTCAGCCTTTGCCACTAAGGGAAGCGCTTGGTCCAAGTCGTGCTACACAGATTTCATCTTGGCATCGACCGTCGTTGCAATAACAGCACACTTCTCAGACTCGACATTTGCAATAGCAGCCTGAGCATCGACTTTCTCTTTTTCAGCGCCGACGATTGTTGCCTAGGCATCAGCCTCAACCTTTATTTTTTCGACTTCAACTGATGAGATTTTGAGGTCCTCTTCAAGCTTAGACACAATTTCTTGGGTCTCGTTTAGTTTGACAATACCCATCTCATAGCGCTCTTTGGCCTCGAGTAAAGCGTTTTTTTTCTTGCCAAGCATGCCTTTGAACAGCTTAATCAATTCCAAGAAGGACTTAGGAGTAGTGTATACGAATCTCCTTTCCTTTTGTTTCACCATATCGCAGATCTGGTTAACAGACTTGAAGGAGTAAGGCATGAACAGCTCAACTGATTTGCGGAGTTCATCACCCATTTCAACTTCGTCGAGGAACTTGGCAGCGACGGAAAGCAACGCATCTTCTGGCCACTATGTGAACCAGTCTATAACGGTACAATTAATTAAGGCGGGGAACTTTCTTGCTCTGTTTCTGAATGCATCACCGACGGGAGAGAAGCAGAGAGTCATGTGCAAATTCTTCTTAACACGGTCGATGAAGAACTTCCAGCAGTTGTCTTTGTTGTCGACCAAGCCCTCACCTTTGACTGCAGATCTAACGTTGTTGACAATCTGCTCGACATCTTCAGCTGGGAAAAGGTCAGAGATCTCACCTGAACTAAGCAAATCGTTAATGAAGACGAGGAAACGCTCGTTGGTAATCTGTCCTTCAGTGAACAGGAACATGATGCCCTCATCTTTAACACCAGTACGTTGGTAGTAGGTCTGGAGATTGGCTTTGAGATCGTTGATACCGTAGCTGCTGGAGATCACAATAGACTCAGGCTTGCATTGGCAAATAAAGGCAGAAAGTCTTGACAGTGATTGCTTGCCAGAACCTCCCACTCCGACCAGTAGGGCGTGGCCTTGGTCGGCGGAAATAATTCGGGTAATCTTGCAGACGTGCTTCATGGCATCGTCGAACAGCACCAGGTCCATTTAAGCGTTCATTTCGTTGTAATCACGGAGAGCGTCTCTCAGTTTGAGGCTAAGGTCGTCAATCTTTGGGAATTAATCGTAGAGCTTGTCATCGAAGCCACCAACGAAATACGCAAAAACAAGAGGTTCGGGGGTGGGCTTCAGGAAGTACTTGCTCAAGTTGAATTTGGAGAAAGACTTTTTACAGATTTCAGCAGCAAGATCGCGATACTTGCTTAAGTCTTCGGGGGAGACTAGACGATCACCGTAGACGCGCTCGGACTCGTGGACCCACAATTTGATCAGAAGATCGGGCTCCTTAATGGCTTCGATCTTCGCAACAAGTAGGCCTTAGAAAATGTTGGTCAAGTGACGCACGTTGAATTCGTAATGGAAGTTGATGGCAGTCTTGCGGAAAGAAGCAGTGACATCAGTGTGGAGCTGAAGGGCGCCTTTGATGACTGGAGCAATCAATTCTTGGATGGTGCCCTTAAACTTGCTGAAATGCTTGTTCAGGAAAGAGCTGTAAATAGTGTTCAGGGATGTGGGGTCGGGGAACTGAATAGCGAGGATCCAAAACCATCTTTGAAGGCGGGGGTCGACGAAGAAGGAACCAGCTGAGGGGTTCATGGCACCAACGAACATGGTGTTCTTGATGTCTTTGAGTGAGAGCTTGGCGCGGTCGTACCAGTGCTCGTAGTCCTTGTGTTGGCGGACCAGGGAGATAGCAGTCTGTGTTTCGTATGGATCTTATTGGGGCATGTTTAGATCGTCAATGAACTGGAGCAACTTGAATTTGCCGAAGGGAGCATAAGTCTTGCCAGCCTTCTTCTCGAGCATCGACTCAAGTACATTTTGGAGTAGAGTCGAGTCAGTATAGAAGTTGAAGTTAATGATTTGCTGAAGGTAGTCGTCACCGGTCTGAGTCATCTCGTTGAGAAGACCCTTGATGATTTAGGTCTTTCCGCAACCAGCGTTGCCGACAAGAAGGGGTGAGTAGCCGACGCCAATGTATTTCTTCATCAGGAACTGAGCGGAAATTGTGTCGACTGTTGGTACAGTGAAGGAGCTGATTGCTTTGCTTGTGTCAATCAGGGAGTCAACGTCCTTAGTGTTGAGCTTGTTCCACTCTTCAAGGCGGGTGTTTTCAATGTCTACATAGTAGTCAAACACAGTGCCCTTCGCGGCAAATTTGACAGACTTCCATTTGTCTTTCCACCAGTTTGAGAATTCCTTGCGGTATTCACGGTTATCCTTTTCTGAAAAGCCAGCACCAAAGGCCCAGATGCAGGCAAATACGAAGGTGTACTCAAGACCCTTGAAGTTACCTGCTGCGAACATGGCTTCAAGCAGCTTGCAGAGCGAAATCACGAGTGAGATTTCTACAATTGGCACCAGGTACTTGAAGGTCTTTTTAATGTGCTTAAGGGACTCTTCGACATACTTTTCGAAAAGACCAGTAAGATCTTTCTTAACGTCATTATCATATTTCATTGCACCGACCCAAGATTTGTAGTAAGCCTTCCACTAGGAGCCTGCTGCGTCATCAATGTACAAAATACCAGCACGGGACACAGTAGCAGGTGTAGCGAACTTCAAGTTACGGATTTCAAAAATGAGGCGCATGTGGGGTTTAAGCACGATACGTTCGTTAGATGCAAGAGTGAGAATCTTGTTGTCATCCATGACAGAGTTCATGGACTCAATCCAGTTAGCGTCAAGATCACCATCAAGAACGATCCATTTGGGCTCCGTGTCCTGGATTTGGGACAGGGAACGCATAGTCTTTGACATAAGGCCATCAATCCACTCACGAGTTTGGATGTGCACAATACCGTAAAGCTCGTTGGTTGAGACGACCTTGGGGTTGAGGTCGACTACAGTTGTCTTCTTGCCGTCAAAAGTTTGTGCTTTGGAGAGAATCTTCCAGGAAGATGATTTACCAGCACCGGGTGGGCCCATAGTGAATACGCAGTGACGAATAACGAGAAGTTCTCCAAGTTGGACGACCTTGAGGATGAATTCTGGGTCGGGGTGGAACTTTGCATCTTCGACCGCCTTTTCTATCACCTTTTCGAATCTCATATCACGGTTACGTGGCACGTTGATTCCTGGGAACAGATCCGAGAGCAGTCCAGCGAAAATGTCAGTATCCTCAGCGACAATCTTGGGGATATTGAAATCACGAAGAGCTCTGAGCAGGATAGCAAGCTCGCTCTAGCTAGGCTCGGCACGCTTGAACGAACCGGCGACGACCAGCACTGACTTGATAGCACGGAGTCCCCAATCATAGTGTGCTGCTTTGGAGAGCAGATCTCTGCAGAGGAAATAAAGGGTCGTGAATTTCTCAGCAAGAATCTTGGCGTCAATAAAACCTTCAGACATAAGCATGTTCTCGCAAATCAGGCAGAGATCAGGTACGACGACAGTGATTGGTCTAAAAAGAGCCTTAAGACCCTCGGGAAGTTCAGAGCGACCAAGATAACCGGGGTTCATGGTTATGAAGGCACCGCAGGTAGGGTCGAGGCTGAGCTCATCACCTTGGAGTGAGAAGCGAGATTTCTTGCCTTTGATGGCATCAGTAACGCACTTGAATTGCACAGAGCAAACAGAAAGAACGGCGGGAACCAGTCTGTTGAACTCATCGAAACAACCCCAAGAACCGGACGCAGCGAGACCTTTGAAAATTCCAGCCATAGACTTATAATCCATTTGATCGGAGCAGTTGAATACGTAAATGGCCTTACCAAGAGCAGCGGAAAGATCCTTGGTGGTTTCAGTCTTGCCAGTACCAGCGGGACCAGCAGGGGCGCAACCCATGCACAAGTGAAGAGCCTGAGTGGCCGTCACGTAGATTCTGTCAGTAAGAGGGGTGATGACAAGACGTGGGCCGTTGCCTAGGTACTCGTAACCGTACCAGAATGAGGCATCAGCGATTCTTTGGACGAAATCTTTTTTGTTGTCATCCCAGTAGACCTTAAGCTGGGATTGCCACTGGAACTCATCTGCGTTTCCGACTTTCTCGTCGAATAGTTTTCCGATGATATCACGAGAATGAGCGTCCATAGTGATCATACACATGAGCTTCATACGCATGGGTTTGGTGAGATCACCTTAGACCATCTTGACTAGGTCACTCAGTAGCTTCACTTAGTGAACATGAGCGTCCTTCATAGCAAGAGGATTTCCCTTAATTTTGGAAAAGGCACCTTCAACATCGCGGGTCCACGTAAGGATGTTGATAAGAAGAGTAGTCTGTGCGGGATCATTCTGCAGCCATTGCTCCTTGGTCATCTGACCGAGGCGGACTAATGAGTCACCAGCGATTTGTTTCAAAGATGAACGCATGCTGTCAATGACGTCCTGCATATAGGTCTCGACCTTGCCCATCAGCTTGAGGGGGTTAGTGAACACGACGTACTCGGTACCGACGTTTGTGTGCATTCCCATGGCGAATGGTCTTACACCTTCTTCTTTTAGTTCAAGGTTTTCAATAGCCTGGAAAATCTTGGGCATGTGTTGCTGGATCTTTGCGGGTGCGTTGCCGTTGGACAGGATATCAAGAAGATCAGCCTGGGCTACGAAGTAGAAACGAGGGAACGCAGTTCTCTTCGAGTCCATGAATTCCTGAAGCGCTTTTTCGCAAACAGTTAGTTGCTCTTGCACCTTGGTGAAAGCTTTGTTAACCCACACTTGATCGCAGTAGATCAAAGCGATTTGCTTCACGTAAGCGTCGGCAAGGATGCGTTTTACTTCTTTATCTACACCAACGAAAAGCTCAGCTTGTTTAGGAAGTTCCTTCTTGACCTCTTCTGAGTGAATAAAAAGGTTTTCCAGGAAAGACCAGGAGCGCTGCACTTCGCCAGCCAAGTTGTTAATTTCAGAAATGTTGGCCAGGGATGTGTTCCACTTTGTGCATTCTACTTCGAAGAATGCGACAAAGCGGTTGGACAGCATGGCGGAGACCTGTTGCTGATTTTCTTCAAGCATTTCAAAGTTTTCCTCTGATAGCTTGAACATCTGGACGTCAGATCCCTTGTGCATGTCGAATTGGAACTTGATGTCTTTCCAGGTCTCATTAAGTTTGTTCAGTGTCTTCTCCATTTTTGCTTCTTGCTTAGCCTGATCGGTTGTCTCCTCGACATCTTCAGCGTATTTGTTAAGGTTTAAGTTATAGATGTCACGTAGGGTAAGCTTGGCGTCAACGACAAATTGCACATTGACCTTGTCTCTAAGCTTCTACCAGTGACGTTCTCTCATGGCGGGGTCACGGAGCTCAGCGATCAGGGGCAAGAAGAGGAGCCACTTCTTGATTTCTTCGAGTATACCGTTGTAAGCGTTTGCCTTTTTGTCGACCTTCATTTCTTTGAGGGTTTTCTGAAGCTTTTTGACTTCGTCTTCCATTTCACCGCAGTTAGTAACCTCCCACTTAACAGCGAGGTTGTTTTGGAAAATCTGCTGGCAATATGAAATATGGTCCCAAAGGCCACGCATGTTATTGACCTCAACTTTAATGGCGTCAACCATCTTTTGTGCATTGTCGATCATGTTTCCACTGCTGAACTTGCTGCTGATATAGCCGTAGTCGTTGATCTTTGTTTCAAAATCGTTGATTTCAACGAAAACACCGTCCAATTTCTTGGCGGCCATCTCACGGCCGCAGTCGTATTTGTAGAATTCACGCTTTTTCATCTCTTGTGAGTATACTTTAAGGTCATCTTCAAGCTTGGTGATGGCGTTTGTGTTCTTAAGGGTCTCAGTAGCAACGAGGGGTGTGATTTCCTTCTTCATGTCTTTGGCGAGCTTCTTAAGGTTGGAAAAATCGTCAAAGAGCTTCTTGGTTGCTTTGATTTGGGATTCCTTGGCCATGTTGTGAGTCATGAGTAAGCTCAAAGTCTCCTCGAGTTGGTCTAGCTAGAGCATCATAGAGTCATTTTGATCGTTCACTTGCTTGACAGCGTCAACAACGGAGATCAAAACTTTGATGTCTTCGAGGTTCTTTTCCTTGATGTTGGCAGCATTAGAGGTCTCTTTCATCCAAGATGAGACTTGATCAATAGATTTGGAGGTGCACTTGGGGAGGCAGGGACCAAACATATTGTTCATCTCGGGCTTGATGCCAGCGACGAAGGTGGCACTGTAGGGGGAGCCTCTAACTGGCACAATTTTGCCTTTGTCGTCGAGGAAGGTAACGTCGATGATCACATCGCACTCTTGTTCAACCACGTACTTAACGAAGTACTGACCGTTCTCCATGTCAGTGACCTCACAAGGAATTTCCTTCTTGTCGGTGGTCTTGATTGACACAAAGAATCCGTCACGACCAGACTTGCGGTTTTCACCGTTGTCATTTCTGGCTTGGATGACAAATTCAATTGGCTCACCAACAGCTTGCTCTTTTAAAACACCAAGGCCAAACGCAAGCGACTTTAAGGCGCGGGTGTTCATGAAGTAACTAAATGGTACCCAGGTAGTAGTAAGGTCACCACCTGAAACTGAGAGTTGCACGACAGCATCCTTGGGGCCGAAGCTCTCGTAGTTAGGGGTAACTGCGGTAATTTCGGTCTCGGAAACGAACACACCGGGAGTCTCCAGGGTAAATTTGCCCGCAACATCGGTTGGGGTTTTGCCACAGGTAAAGAAAATCTTGATGTTTTGGTCTTTGAAACCACAACCTTTAATGGTAATTGGGACACCACCAGAGAGCTGACCCAGAGGGGGGTTGATCTCGGTGATAGCGTATGAGGGGCCGACGATCTTGCTCACGTTTAGGGTCCATAAATCGGCCAACCAGCCATTGTTCCAGCCACCACAGATGAGAAGGCGGGAGCTGTTGGTATCGTAAGAGATGGCAGCGTACTCACGTGGTGAGGGGCACTCTGCACTTTCGGGCATAATGGGTGACCATCTCATTGAGGCGATGTCCAAGAAGCAAGCTGTGTTGACATACTGGCCGAAGGTACGGGTCTGACCTTCGTTGAAGTTTGTGCTTTCACCGCCAAAAATGAAGTATTTGAATGAGGGGATAGCTTCAACCATGATGGCAGAGTGGTTCCAGCGGGAAACATCGTTGTAAATGTCAGGGTCGCTCCACTCATTGGTGTTTAGGTCGAAGATGATGATGTTGTTGAACTGGGTCTCGGAGTTCCAGCCACCATAGGAGTAGAGCTTATCGTCGTAGGCGAAAAGACTGTGACCACCACGGCCGGGTGGGAGGGGGGCCTGAGAGACGACGGGCTCATACTTGGTCCAGACCTCAGTTTCGATGTCGAAGGAGAAGATGTCACTGAAAGAGACACGGGCGTAGTTAAGACCACCGTGACCTCCGTAGACGTAGAACTTTCCGTTGTACAGAGTGCAGCCAGCATTGGCGCGTGGGCCGGGAGCGTTGATGGGGGACTCTTCGTTGTTCTGGCAGGCCTTGTCACCAAGAGCGCGGGTCCAGGTCAAGTCTGAGACCTTGAGCCACCAGGTGTCGTTGAGTCTGACAGTTGGGCTGGCATGACCTCCGAACACGAAGAGGCGGTCATTCCTTGGAGTGGCGATGGCGATGTGCTGGGCACGTGCTGGAGGCTTCTCTTCACCGTTGGAAGTTTCCTTCTCCCAGCGCGTTTCCTTGGGGTAGAGTTTCATGGAGTAGATGTCGTTGGTAGGCATAATCTTGTGATCCTTGACGCCATCCTCGATACCACCGAGCATGAGGTAGCCCATCTGGCCACCAACGTAGGTGAGGGTGTGCCCTGAACGGGGCTTGGGGGTGTTGCCCTTTGTGGCAACTTAGTCCATAATAATTCAGCCGGCATGTGTTTCG
>Ga0007761_10149757_pt1 | contig 14374 bp, 29 predicted proteins | sample LauGreFBDMM110SD_FD_61643 | JGI IMG/M metagenome (GOLD analysis project Ga0007761, IMG submission 61643) | Metatranscriptome of freshwater lake microbial communities from Lake Michigan, USA - Fa13.BD.MM110.SD (Metagenome Metatranscriptome) | ecosystem: Environmental > Aquatic > Freshwater >... | reverse complement strand
GCAGGACTATGGTTTATTTATCGGAAATTAAATAACGTATGAAAAAAAAGCTGGTTACCCAGCTTTACTATTAGTTTTTATTTTCGACCATTTCGATAATAGCCATGGGGGCATTATCCCCTGCTCTAAAGCCACATTTGATAATACGCAGATAACCACCTGGGCGCTCTGTAAATCTTGGGCCTAGAACGGTAAACAACTTACCAACAGCAGACTTAGAACGAAGTCTGTCAAAAATATAGCGACGATTGGCAACAGAATCGTTCTTACTAACCGTGATTAATGGTTCTAAGTAAGATCTTAAATCTTTTGCTTTAGGCAATGTGGTTTTAATCAACTCATGCTCGATTAAAGCACATGAAAGATTTTTAAACATTGCTTTTCGATGACTAGACGTACGGCCAAGCTTACGTCCGGCATTACGATGTCTCATGTTAAACTCCTCAAATCAATTACACTTGCTCAGGTGGCCAAGCTTCAATTTTCATACCTAGCGATAAGCTTCTTGCAGCAAGTACATCTTTAATTTCAGTTAAAGACTTTTTACCTAAGTTAGGAGTCTTTAAAAGTTCTTGTTCGGTTTTTTGAACCAAATCACCAATTAAATGAATATTTTCGGCTTTTAAACAATTTTCAGAACGAACAGTTAACTCAAGGTCATCAACAGAACGTAATAACATAGGGTCATAATCGTTCATATTCTTTCTAGACTTTTGTTGTTGATCAAATCTTAAATCAACAAAAGCTGATAATTGTTTTTGCAGAATACTTGCAGAAATACGAATCGCTTCTTCAGGATCTAAAGTACCGTTAGTGGTTAACTCAATAGTCAGCTTATCTAAGTCAGTGCGATTTTCAACGCGTGCACGATCGACAAAGTAAGATACTTTTCTCACAGGAGAAAAAATACTATCCAATTTAAGTTGACCAACAATGTGGTTAGCAGTTTCATCATATACAGCAGCATTAGCATCTGTTGTTCTATAACCAATCCCTTTTTCAACCGTCAATCGGATTTTTAAATGAGCATGCTCATTTAAATGAGCAATTTGAAGATCAGGATTGATAATTTCAACACCGTGAGATAGTTGAATATCAGATGCACAAACAACACAAGGTCCCTTTTTATCAATAACTAATTCTGTAGATTCACCTACAGTAAGTTTGACAGCAAGTTGTTTGAGGTTAAGTAGAATATTAATGACATCTTCTTTAACACCATCGATAGTGCTGTATTCATGTTGAACATTGTCTATAAAGACTTCTGTAACAGCAAAACCAGGCATAGATGACAATAAAATTCGTCGTAAAGCATTACCTAAGGTAAAACCATAACCCGGCTCAAGGGGTTCGAGTATAATCCTAGCGAAATTGGGATTATCTGAAGTAACCTTAAGCGCTTTTGGAACCAGCATTTCATTAATATCGGTATACATTGAAACCAATCTCCTAGTTTACTTAGAATAAAGTTCGACAACCAAATTAAAGTTATACATAGTTGGCAAATCAGTAAACGTTGGATGCTGTTTATAAGAACCTTTAAAACTAGTCGGTTCAACAGATAACCAATCACAAGACGCTCGTTGTTCAGAAAGTGCAAGTGCAGCTTGAACACGACCCTGGCTTTTAGCTTTTGCTCTCAAGGTAATAATATCACCAGGTGAACATAAGAAAGAAGGAATGTTTACGATTTGATCATTAACCATGACACCACGGTGAGAAACCAATTGACGGGATTCTGCACGAGTAGAGGCAAAGCCGAGACGAAAAACAACGTTGTCAAGTCGACGCTCAAGATAAACCATCAAATTTTCTCCGGTTGACCCTTTTTGACTTGAGGCTTTAGCATAATAACCATGAAATTGTTTTTCAAGCAAGCCATATAAGCGCTTGATTTTTTGTTTCTCACGTAGCTGAACACCGTAGTCACTTAAACGTGGCTTATTAGCACCGTGTTGACCAGGAAGGCGATCTGCTTTACATTTTGATTTGTGATCCCGTACGCCACTTTTTAAGAACAAATCTGTTCCTTCGCGACGTGACAATTTACATTTAGGACCTAAATATTTAGCCATTCATGTACTCCTAATTATACTCGACGTCTTTTAGATGGTTTGCATCCGTTGTGTGGAATACCAGTGACATCTGTCAATTCTACGATTTTAAAATCCTGAGAAATTAATTCACGAATTGTAGACTCACGACCTGGTCCTGGACCATGGATAAAGACGGCAACAGATTTAACACCATACTCTTTTGCAACTTGAGAAGCTTTTTCTGTTGCAATTTGAGCAGCATAAGGCGTACTTTTACGTGAACCACGGAAGCCTGAACCACCGGATGTTGCCCAACAAAGTGCATTACCTTGACGGTCAGTAAAAGAAATAATGGTGTTGTTAAAAGAAGCATGAACATGAACAATACCATCGGTCACTACACGCTTAACTTTTTTACGAACTTTTTGTTGTTTCGATTTGTTTATTGACATTTAAATACCCTACCTACGCATTAACAGCTTTACGACGACCTTTTCGGGTTCTGGCATTGGTTTTTGTACGTTGCCCACGAACAGGTAAACCTTTACGGTGACGCTGCCCCCTGTAGCAACCCAAATCCATAAGTCGTTTAATGCTCATGTTAACCACTCTGCGCAAATCACCTTCTACTGTGATTTTCGCAATTTCTTGACGTAACATCTCTAATTGTTGTTCTGACAATTGACCAATTTTAGTCATAGGCTCTAATTTTGTGGTTTGACACAATTTATACGCAGTTGTACGGCCAATACCATATATACCGGTTAACCCAATCCATAATTGTTTATTATCTGGTATATTTACTCCGGCTATGCGCGCCATTAAAATATCTCCGATTTTAGTTTAAAAAAAAAAGAATGATACACTGTTTAAAAACTGAATACAATATATCATTAACCTTGTCTTTGCTTATGTCTAGGTTCCTTGCAAATTACACGTACAACACCTGCACGCTTAATAATTTTACAATTTCTACAAATAGCTTTGACTGAAGCTCTTACTCTCATATCAATCACTCCAAAAATACTGCTAATTAAAAAAAGTTAGTCAAACCGAAGCCCTTTGAAGAGGATTTCTTCATTAACGATTCGTATTGAAATGACATCATATGGGCTTGAACTTGAGCAACAAAGTCCATGATCACCACAACAATAATTAACAAGGAAGTTCCACCAAAGTAAAAAGGAACATGCCAAGCTGAGGTCATTAATTGTGGCAACATACAAACAAGGACTAAATACAATGAACCAATTAAGGTTAATCGTGTTAGTACATTATCAATAAATCTAGAAGTTTGTTCCCCAGGACGAATTCCAGGTATAAAAGCTCCAGATTTCTTTAAATTATCTGCAGTTTCTTTAGGATTAAATACCAATGCAGTATAAAAAAACGCAAAGAAAACAATACATGCAGAATAAATTAATAAGTATAAAGGTTGGCCTGGTTGAATTGCAAAGGCAAATTTAGATATCAATGAATTAGATGAGTTTGAGAAAAACTGAGCTAAAGTCGCTGGTAACATGATTAAGCTTGATGCAAAAATTGGCGGAATAACACCTGACATATTGATTTTTAATGGTAAATGGCTTGATTGAGCCGCATAAACTTTTCGACCATGGGTACGTTGTGCATAGTTTACACGAATTCGTCGTTGCGCTCTTTCCATAAATACAACAAAAGCAGTAACAGAAAGAATAGTTGATAAAATGAAAACCAAACTTAAAAACTGCAATTGACCTTCTTTAACTTGTTGAAAAACATTAGCTACAGAAGATGGTATGTTGGAAACTATACCAGAAAAAATCAACATTGATATACCATTGCCGATACCTTTTTCAGTAATCTGTTCGCCTAACCACATAAGGGTCATGGTTCCCGTCACTAAAGTGGATACTGCAATGAGATAAAAACCAGCATCTCCCGTTAAAGCAATATGTTGTTTGACCAACCAGGTGGCAATACCAAATGATTGAAATATAGAAAGACATAAAGTTAAGTAACGGGTATATTGTGATATCTTACGTCGACCAATCTCTCCTTCTTTTTTCATCTGTTCAAGCGAAGGTACAACGACGGAGAAAAGCTGCATCATAATCGATGCAGAAATATAAGGCATAATCCCAATTGCAAATACCGTTACTCGAGACAAGGCACCACCAGAAAACATATTGAATAAACCAAAAATGGTATTCTGTTGTTGCGAAAAGAAGTTCGACAATCTTTGTGGATCAAGCCCAGGAACAGGTATATGCGCACCAAAGCGATATACCAAAATCGCTAGCAATAAAAAAAGGAGCCGTTGCTTGAGCTCCGTAAAACCAGACAAAAATTGATCATAAGATGGTCTAGACATTAATCTTCAATCCTTCCACCAGCTGTTTCAATAGCAGCACGAGCAGATTTCGTCGCTTCAATACCTTTGAGCACGACTGATTTAGAAATAGAGCCTGTACCGATAATCTTAACTCGTTTAATTTTATGCTGAATGATATCATGAGCTTTTAAAATCTCGATTGATATCTCAGATAAATCCAGACGATCAAGTGCATCTAGGCTTAATTCTTGTTTAATAGTTGCTATTTTTGATTTAAAACCCATTTTAGGAAGACGTCTTTGAATTGGCATTTGACCGCCTTCAAAGTTAATCTTATGGAATCCACCGGCACGAGCTTTTTGTCCCTTGTGGCCACGACCACAGGTTTTTCCAACGCCAGATCCAATACCTCTTCCAACACGAATTGCAGTTTTACGAGAACCTTTTGCAGGGCTCAGTGTATTCAAGTGCATTATCCCAACTCCTCAACTTGCAATAAATAATTGATTTTGTTGACCATGCCTCGGATACTAGGTATATCATGATGCGTTACTTCTTGGTGCATGCGTTTAAGACCTAATACTGAAGCGATAACCTTATGTTTTGGTAAACGTCCGCTTAAGGATTTAACCAATTTAATTTTTAACATACCGCTCATGCTTGCTCCGCTAAAATCATTGAAACATTCTTGCCTCGTTTAGCAGCAACATAATCTGGTGTTTGAACATTCTTTAAAGCACCGACTGTTGCACGAACAATATTACTTGGATTGGTTGAACCAATACTTTTAGCAAGAATATTTTTTACACCTAAAACTTCTAAAACTGCACGCATCGCGCCACCAGCAATAATACCAGTACCCTCTGCAGCAGGTTTCATAAAAATCTTAGAAGCCCCAAACGACCATGTGATCTCATGATGAATAGTGTGCTTATTCAACGATATTGTTGTCATGTTTTTTTTTGGCTTGTTCCATGGCTTTTTGAATTGCAACCGGAACTTCACGAGCCTTACCACGACCAAAGCCTATACGGCCTTTACCATCACCTACTACGACTAAAGCAGAGAAGCCGAATACACGTCCACCCTTAACAACTTTTGCAGTTCTGTTAACGGCAACAAGCTTTTCTATAAAGCCTTCATTTTTTGGTTCATCAAATGCCATATCTGTTCCTTAAAAACTTAAGCCAGCTTCTCTTGCAGCATCTGCAAGTGCTTTTACACGACCATGATATTTAAAACCATTTCGGTCGAAAGCTATTTCACTTACTTCTTTAACTAGTGTACGTGATGCAATCAATTTACCAACGGTTTTAGCCTGTTCTACCTTAGAACCCTCTAATTGAGAACGAATCTCTTTATCTACAGTAGACGCTTGAGCAATAACAATATCACCATTTGAGGATGGCTTGATAACTTGACAATATATATGATTGATGGATCTGAAAATCACCAATCTTGGCTTTCCTGACAAGTTAATAACATGTTTCGCTTTTAAGCTACGTCTCTTTCGAGCTTGAATCTTACAAGATTTCATCTTAGCCTATTCCTATTTTTTCTTGGTTTCTTTGAGACGTATAGTTTCGCCTTGATAGCGTACACCTTTGCCTTTATAGGGTTCAGGTGATCTAAATTCGCGAATCTCAGCAGCAACTTGTCCAACTTGTTGCTTACTCATGCCTCTCACAATAATTGTTGTTTGGTTTGGTGTTTCTGCAGAAATATCTGCAGGCAAAGCATACTCAATTGGATGTGAAAATCCTAAAGATAAATTTAGCTTATTACCAGCAGCTTGTGCACGGTAACCAACACCAACCAACTCCAATGTTACTGAAAACCCTTCAGTAACCCCAACTAGCATATTAAAAGACTCAGCTCGGGCTGTTCCTGCTTGAGCCCATGCCTTGGGATCATTGTTTGCAGGACCAAAATTTAAGGTTTTAGCAGTATCATCGTGTAAAATCTTAACGGCTGTGTTAAAGGTTTTGGTTAAAGAACCTTTGGGTCCCTTTAATGTTAACTCTGTTGCTGTTAGTGCAACATTTACATTAGCAGGGATATTAATCTGTGCTTTAGCAATTCTTGACATGTTCAATTCCTCAGATTAAGCAACTTCGCAGATCACTTCACCACCAACACATTTTTCTTTAGCTTGATGGTTAGTCATGACCCCTGAAGAGGTGGATAGAATTGCGACACCAAAACCATTTACTGGTTTTAATTGATTAACGCCCCGGTAAATTCTCAAACCTGGACGACTAATTCGTTTCAATAAACGAATTACTGGTTCATCTTGAAAATATTTTAATTTTACAGTCAATTCAGGATGACCTGAAGATGATGTAGCGCTATAAAAATCTGCGATGTAACCCTCTTCGGTTAACACACGACAAATTTGTGCTTTAATTTTTGAAGCAGCAAAAGACACTTCTGCGTGTCTAGCTTGTTGACCATTTCGAATTCTAGTCAACATATCTGCTATTGGATCATGCATACTCACATTCGTTCTCCAAAGATTACCAAGAGGATTTTCTGCCGCCTGTGACATTACCAGTCATTAGCTGCTGACGTAAACATATACGACATAAACCAAATTTACGGTAAACCGCATGCGGACGACCACATTGTTGACACCGACGCGTGTGTCGAGTGGGATTCGAGTTTTTTGGCAATTTAGCCAACTTAACCTGTGCCTCTTGAATCATATCGAAATCTGTTGAGGATTTAATAATATCCTTCAATGCCTTTCTTTTTTCAAAATATTTGTTCACGAGATCAAATTTCTTTTGTTCGCGAACAATTGTAGATAGTTTTGCCACAGTCGTCCCCTTAGTTCTTTTCGCGATCTTTAAGTGGGAAATTAAATGCCTCTAATAAAGCTTTTGCTTCAGCATTTGTTTTCGCACTTGTAGAAATACAAATATCTAAACCACGAATGGTATCGATTTTATCGAAATCAATTTCAGGAAAAACGATTTGCTCAGTAATACCGAATGCATAATTGCCTGTGCCATCAAATGATTTAGGAGAAAGACCACGGAAGTCACGCACGCGAGGAAGTGTAATTGATACTAAACGATCAAAAAACTCATACATACGTTGACGTCTTAAGGTTACCTTACAACCAATTGGCCAACCATCACGAATTTTAAAACCAGCAATTGATTTTCTTGCCAGAGTTGTTACTGGTTTTTGTCCAGCAATACGTGTCATATCGTCTAAGGCAAAATTCAACACTTTTTTATCAGCTACCGCCTCACCAACTCCCATATTAAGCGTAATTTTGGTAATTTTGGGAACCTGCATTTTAGAACTATAGTCGAATTTTTTCATTAACTGAGGTACGACAACCTCTTCATAATATTGTTTTAAACGTGCCATTTACATTACCTACTATACTGGGTTGACAAGCTCTTGATTAGATTTAAAAAATCTAACCTTTTTTTGCTGTCCATTATTTTCAACAAACTTAAAGCCAATTTTATCTGGCTTGCCTGTAGAAGGATTATAAATAGCCAAATTTGAAACGTGAATAGGACGAGAAACTTCCTTAATACCACCAGTCTCGTTTAAATTTGGATTTGGTTTTACATGCTTCTTAACTACATTAGCACCTTCAACGAGAATCTTCTCGTCAGCAACAGACAATACCTTACCAATATGTCCTTTACTTTTACCGGTGCAAACGTATACGGTATCGCCTTTGATAATTCTTTTCATGACAATCCTCTCTATAAAACTTCAGGGGCTAATGAAATGATTTTCATAAAGCGATCACGTAATTCTCTAGTCACTGGCCCAAAAATACGAGTTCCAATGGGCTCTTTTGAGTTATTAAGTAATACAGCAGCATTTTCATCAAAACGAATCAAGCTTCCATCTTGACGACGGACACCCTGCGCTGTTCTTACAACAACTGCATTCATCACAGTACCTTTCTTGACTTTACTACGAGGTAAAGCATCTTTGACACTAACCTTGATAATATCGCCTACGCGTGCATAGCGTCGATGAGAACCACCTAATACTTTAATGCACATCAATTTCTTAGCACCGCTATTATCTGCAACATTAAGCAGTGTTTGCATTTGGATCATTATTTACTCCAAACCATTTATTTATGATATAAAAAGTTGGGTATTATAACAAAAATTAAGAACTTTACAATGCTTAATGTGGTTATAATATCTCAACAAGTTTCCAAGTCTTGGTTTTTGAAATTGGACGGCATTCCTGAATGGTTACCATTTGTCCAATTTTTGCTGAACCATTTTCATCATGAGCATGGAGCTTAGTGCGACGTCTTATGATTTTCTCATATTTGGGATGTCTTACAGAACGCTCCACTTGAACAACAATGGTTTTATCCATTTTGTCGCTCACAACTTTTCCAGTAACAGTTCTTACTGTTTTTTGTTGTTCAGACATGTTATACCTCTTTCTTCTGCGTGATCAAAGTTTTAATTTGCGCAATTTTGATTTTCACTAGGTTCATCAAATGGGTTTGCGGCAAATCACCACGAGATTTTTTAAATCTTAATTTAAATTGCTCTTCTCTAGCTGAGGTTAGAGCCTCTTTCAAATCTAGTAGATTTAATTCTTTCAATTTATCAATTGTTTTCATTACATCACCTGACGTTCAGCAAAAGTAACTTTGAAAGGTAGTTTTGCTTGAGCCAACTGAAATGCTTGCTGAGCAAGTTCTTTAGGCACACCTTCCATTTCAAATAAAATGCGACCTGGTTGAATTTGTGCAACCCAATATTCCACATTGCCTTTACCAGAACCCTGGCGAACTTCTAATGGTTTCTGTGTAATAGGCTTGTCAGGGAAAACACGAATCCAAATTTTACCACCACGTTTAATGCAGCGTGTAATAGCGCGTCGCGCAGATTCAATTTGTCGAGCTGTCAAACGACCATGCTCAACTGCCTTCATCGCAAACTCACCAAAGGATACTGAAGATCCACGATGAGCCAAACCGGTATTTCTACCTTTTTGTTGCTTTCTATATTTTGTTCGTTTTGGTTGTAACATTTTCTAACCCCGTTACTTGTCAGAAGTCTGGCGTTTTTTTGTTGCAACAGTATCACCCTTGCAAATCCATACTTTAACGCCAATTATACCGTAGGTTGTTTTTGCTTCAGCTGTGCCATAATCAATATCAGCACGGAAAGTATGTAGTGGAATACGTCCTTCACGATACCATTCGCTTCTTGCAATTTCAGCGCCACCTAAACGGCCACTTACGCAAATTTTAATACCCTTTGCACCTGCTTTCATCGCACTATTTACAGCGCGTTTCATCGCACGACGGAACATCACGCGTTGTTCTAATTGCTGTGCGATTGCTTCACCAACTAATGTGGCATCAAGATCAGGTTTTTTAACTTCTTCTATGTTCAAGTGCACTGGAACACCGAGGGTATCAGCTATTTCTTGACGTAAACCCTCAACGCTACCGCCCTTTTTACCAATAATCACACCTGGACGAGCTGAGTGAATAGTCACAACTGCATTATTGGCAGGTCGTTCGATTTGGATATGGCTAATGCCTGCAGCATATAACTTTTTCTTCAGGTCTTTACGAAGATTAATATCCTGATTTAACAAGGTAGAATAATTCTTTCCGGCATACCATACAGATTTCCACTGTTTAGTAAAACCTAAACGAATACCTATTGGATTAACTTTCTGACCCATAATTATTCCCCATCCGTAAGCTCAATGAACACATGGCATTGACGCTTAGAAATTCTATTCGCTCGGCCTTTAGCTCGAGGACTAGTTCGTTTTAATGTAGACGCTTCATCGACCATGATTTTTGAAACACTCAATTCATCAATGTCTGCGCCATGGTTATGCTCAGCATTCGCAATTGCTGATGCTAGAAGCTTACGTATTAAATCCGAAGCTTTTTTTTCAGTAAATTGCAAAATGTTTAATGCTTTTGAAACATTTTGTTTTCTAACCATATCAGCAACTAATCTGGTTTTTTGGGCAGATATAGCTGCATTTCTCAACTTCGCTGTAACTAACATAAAAACCTCTACTTACCTTTGGTTTTGCGATCGCCGGAATGTCCCTTGAAAGTTCTAGTTGGAGCAAACTCACCAAGTTTATGACCGACCATGTTATCCGTAATAAATACCGGCACGTGGTCCCTTCCGTTATGAACAGCAATCGTTAAACCGATCATTTCTGGAACCATGGTCGATGCTCGTGACCATGTCTTGATTGGTTTTTTTGATCCAGATGCAATTGCATTTTCTACTTTCTTAAGTAAATGTAGTGCTACAAAAGGACCTTTATAAAGTGAACGTGGCATAGTATAACCCCTTAATCCTATTTCTTATGTCGCGAACGAACAATAAACACATCAGTTCGTTTGTTGCTACGAGTTTTGTATCCCTTAGTAGGAACACCCCATGGGGATACTGGATGGCGACCACCAGATGTGCGTCCCTCACCACCACCGTGTGGATGGTCTACAGGGTTCATTGCAACACCACGAACGGTAGGTCTAACACCGCGCCATCTTGTAGCACCAGCTTTACCTAATGAACGTAAATTGTGTTCGTTATTACTAACTTCACCTACAGTGGCACGACATGTTGTGTGTACTTTGCGCATTTCACCTGAACGTAATCGAATGGTAGCAAAAGCACCTTCTTTAGCAACGAGCTGTCCACTAGCGCCAGCACTTCTTAATAATTGAGCACCTTTTCCTGGTTTCAACTCAATCGCATGGATAACAGTACCAACAGGTATATTTTTCAAGGGTAATGTATTACCAATAGCAATAGGAGCTTGTTCGCCGCTTTGAATTTTATCACCTGCTTTGAGTTGTGCAGGAGCTAATATATAACGTCTTTCACCATCTTTATATAAAACAAGAGCGATTAAAGCAGTACGATTGGGATCATATTCAATTCGCTCAATTTTACCCTCAATATGGTCTTTATTTCGTCTCCAATCGATAATCCGATATTTGGAACGAGTACCACCACCAATATGACGCACCGTGATGCGACCCATATTGTTGCGTCCACCAGTTTTTGAAAGTGTTTCTACCAATGAACGTAAGGGTTTACCTTTATGTAAATTTTCATGTACAACTTTTACCAGACCTCTGCGGCCTGGGGAAGTTGGTTTGGCTTTAACAATAGACATAACTATTCACCTTAATCAACTGATGCAATATCAAGATCAAATCCATCTTGAAGCGCAACATATGCTTTCTTCCAGTCGCTACGTTTACCTGAACGACCACGGAAACGTTTGCTTTTACCCTTTACATTAACAATAGAAACTTTTTCAACCTTAACATTGAAAATAGCTTCAACTGCTTTTTTGATTTCAATTTTGTTTGCATCAGTAGAAACTCTGAAAACATATTGCTTTAATTTTTCAGCTAATATCAAACTTTTTTCAGATGTATATGGTTCCCGCAAAACAATAAAATTTTGTTCTAGTTTCATTGTAACAGCTCCTCAACTTGCTTTAAGGCCTCTGATGTAATTAGAACATTCTCAAAACGTAGTAAAGAGTATGGATCCATAAATTCGATATCACAAATGTCGAATTGAGGTAAATTACGTGAAGCCAGATACTCAGTCTCACCAAAGTCATGAACAAGAACTAACGCTTCAGTAACGTTATAGATATTCATTAGGTTTAAAAAAGCTTTGGTTTTTGGCTCTTGACAATTGATGCTTTCGACTACAATTAATCTATCTTGTCTAATTAATTCAGAAAAAATAGCGCTAATTGCAGCTTTATACATTTTTTTGTTTAGTTTTTGTGTGTAATCACGCTTTTTAGATGCAAATGTTACACCACCGCTTCTCCATATTGGCGAGCGAATGGTACCTGCACGAGCTCGACCTGAACCTTTCTGGTTCCATGGCTTACGCCCCCCACCACGCACTTCTGATCGAGTCTTTTGTGCACTGTTACCTGAACGATAAGCATTTAAAACTGTGGTGACGGCTTGATGTACAAGGCCTTCATTATATTCACGATCAAAGATTTTGCTATCAATAGCGACTTCTTGATTAGTGTCTTTTGTTGTAATATGCATGGTTTACGCTCCCACCTTCTTTTTTACTGCAGGACGGACTTCAACGCGACCACCTGGAGCACCAGGAATTGCACCCTTGATCATAATGACATTTTTTTCTTGGTCAATTTTAATGATCTCTAGAGATTGAACAGTGCAACGTTCATTACCAAGATGTCCAGCCATTTTTTTACCTTTAAAAACACGGCCAGGGGTTTGGTTTTGTCCTATAGAACCTGGGACACGATGAGAACGGCTGTTACCATGTGTTGCATCTTGGGTTCTGAAATTATGACGTTTAACTGTACCAGCAAAGCCTTTACCCTTGCTTGTTCCAGCAACATCAACATATTGACCTTCAGAAAATAAATCTGAAATCAATAGGGAATCACCTACACTGTATTTTACTTCATCTTCACATAAAAACTCTGCAATTAAATCACCAGCTTCAATATTGGCTTTAGCAAAATGACCAGCTAATGCTTTATTGATTCGGGATGATTTTTTGTGGCCAGAGGTTAATTGAAGAGCAGAATAGCCATCTGTTTCCTGATTTTTAATCTGGGAAACGAGGTTTGGCTTAATTTCGATAACTGTTACGGGCACAGCTTGACCATCCGCTTTAAAAACGCGTGTCATACCAAGCTTGCGACCTAATAAACCTAGTTTCATTTTAAATTACTCCATCATCAACTGATACGCCTATCAGTAGATCCAGCTTTCGCTGGCGCCTACTATTTATCGTCTAAACTAATTTGAACATCAACACCTGCTGCTAAATCAAGTTTCATTAGCGCATCAACTGTTTTATCAGTTGGGTTCACAATGACAACAAGACGTTTATGAGTTCTAATTTCATATTGATCTTGAGCATCTTTGTTAACATGTGGTGATATCAATACAGAAAACTTTTCTTTTTTTATTGGTAAAGGAATGGGACCCTTAACTTGGGCACCAGTTTTCTTAGCAGTTTCAACAATCTCACGGGTCGAAGCATCGATCATACGATGATCAAAGGATTTCAACCGAATTTTTATATTTTGTTTCATACTCACACCATTATTCAATGATTTTTGCAACGACACCTGCACCAACGGTACGACCGCCTTCACGAATAGCGAATCTTAGACCTTCGTCCATCGCAATTGGTGAGTGTAGGTTAACTTGTAACTTCACGTTATCACCGGGCATCACCATTTCAATGCCTTCTGGCAAGTCGCAGCTGCCTGTTACGTCTGTGGTTCTAAAGTAAAATTGTGGACGATAGCCATTAAAAAATGGTGTATGACGACCACCTTCATCCTTCGACAAAACGTATACTTCTGCTTCGAATTTGGTGTGGGGCTTGATTGTACCCGGTTTTGCTAGTACTTGTCCACGCTCAATTTCGTCACGCTTGGTTCCGCGTAGTAATACACCGAGGTTATCTCCTGCACGTCCTTCATCTAGAAGTTTACGGAACATTTCAACACCGGTACATGTTGTCTTGGTTGTTGGACGAATTCCAACAATCTCAACTTCTTCACCAACTTTTACAATACCGCTTTCAACGCGACCTGTCACAACAGTTCCACGACCTGAAATTGAAAACACGTCTTCGATTGGTAATAAGAATGGTTTATCAATTTGACGCTCTGGTTCTGGGAAGTACCTATCCATCTCAGCAACTAGTTTCTCTACAGCAGGTACGCCAATTTCACTGGTATCACCTTCTAAAGCTTTTAAGGCAGAACCAATAATGATTGGAATATCATCACCAGGAAATTCGTAGTAACTTAATAAGTCACGGACTTCCATTTCAACAAGCTCTAATAATTCTTTGTCATCGACCATATCTGCTTTATTCAAAAACACGACAACATAAGGTACACCAACCTGACGTGCTAATAAAATATGTTCACGCGTTTGTGGCATAGGACCATCAGCTGCTGATACAACTAATATCGCACCATCCATCTGTGC
>Ga0007761_10101321_pt1 | contig 15443 bp, 10 predicted proteins | sample LauGreFBDMM110SD_FD_61643 | JGI IMG/M metagenome (GOLD analysis project Ga0007761, IMG submission 61643) | Metatranscriptome of freshwater lake microbial communities from Lake Michigan, USA - Fa13.BD.MM110.SD (Metagenome Metatranscriptome) | ecosystem: Environmental > Aquatic > Freshwater >... | reverse complement strand
CACAAACCATTGCCGTAACCACTTGGCTACACTCGCCTATACTTAGAATATTCTATACTAAAACTTCTTTTTTATGAATATTTTCGTTTATTATTGATTTTAATCGAATTCGAAATATCATCACCTAATGTCTGAAATAAATTTTGTTTTAAAATGTCTTTTACTAAAAAATTTCTAAAAAAAGAAACTGCAGTTAAAAGTAATTCATTTTTAATTAATTTATTAAAATCAAACTCTGAAAAACGAGTCTTCATCAAATAAGCAAAATAATGTTGATTTTTTGTAATTTCTCCTCGAATTAAAACTTCTTGACTGTGTAAACGTTTAATTAAACGATAACGTAATAAATACCAATTGGCTTCGGTTTTTAAAAGCTTAGCAATTAATTTTCCTACTTTACTATTTTTTTCTTCCATAAAAGTAATAAATAACAAATCGGGATTAACCACTGGTGTTTTAAATCGATACAAAGCATTTTCAACGGTTTTTTCAAAAAGTTGATTAATTTCTTGTGAATAAACTATTTCTTTTTCATCTATGCTTAAAGTCTTTGACTTATGTGAAAAAAAACTTGAAAAAGGATTTTTCCCAGTTGGTTTATTCTCCAGATTTGAAAATGTTTCAAGCAAAGAGCCTTGAACTAAATTGTATTCTTTTAATACTTTGGAAAGTTCAAATTTGTCATCCAAAAGAGAAATTAAAAGAACATCGCTTGTAATTGTATTTTTCCCCACTAATTTTGAAAAGAAAACCGAATTTTTAAGTATTTGAAATGTATCATTTGAAAAGAAATCAAAATAGGTTAAAAACCCTAACAAATAATCAATTGTAATGTAAGCTTGATGACGTTTTCTTTTTTCTATTAGTACTTTTTTAGAAAGAGAAGATTCATGGGAATTACTTTTAAATTCCTCTAGAGAATCTAATAAGTTATTTGGTGTAAAAATCAAATTCATTAAATTAAGTTAAAAGTTTTAAATGATATTTAAAAGAGGAATGATTAATTCTTTTGTTTTTTAAGATTGTTAAAAAATTAATTTTTACTCCTTTATTTAATCATAATTATTTATTATGATTATGATAAGGGGAAAATAATAATTTAGTTATCCAGATCTAAAATATGAATACAATTAATAATAGTAAAAATCAAACAAATTTACAAAATAAAAAAAGCCCTTCGATTGATCTTATTAAGTATGTTGAATCTAAATATATACATTCAATGAATATCGTAGGCTCAAAAACAAATACTCTTGAAGTGGGTGATATTATTCGCTTAGGGTACTTAATTCCAGAAGGCGATAAAGAAAGAACTCAGTATTACGAAGGATTAATTATTTCTAAAAGCAATCGTAATTTAGGGAAAAGTTTTACTTTACGAAGAACAGTAGCCGGAGTAGGAGTTGAACAAATCTTTTTATTAAATTCACCAAAAATTGTTTCAGTAACAAAAAAACAATCGTCGAAAGTTCGTAGAGCAAAATTATATTTTATTCGTTCTTTAAGTGGAAAAGCCACAAGATTAAAAACAAAATTCTAAGACTACACCTGACTGGGTTTGAACCAGTGACGTTCTTACGAAAATGGATTATGAGTCCAGTGCCTTCAACCACTCGGCCACAGGTGTTGAAATAATTTGGAACCTGTGGGATTTGAACCCACGTTCATAAAAAATTATGTCGATTCCAAAAGGTCCCATAATTCAATTAACTAAACATAAATGTTTCTTTTTATGTTTAGTTAATTTTTTAATTACTTTTTATTTTGCTAATGTTTTTGCTTTTTCAATTACGTCTTCAATACCACCAACTAAATAGAAAGCTTGTTCTGGTAATGAATCAAATTCTCCTGCTAAAATACGTTGGAAAGCATTAACTGAATCATTTAATTTAACATATTTTCCAGATAATCCTGTAAATACTTCAGCTACGAAGAATGGTTGAGATAAGAAACGTTCAATACGTCTAGCTCTTCCTACAGTTAATCTATCTTCTTCTGATAATTCATCAATCCCTAAGATTGCAATAATTTCTTGTAATTCTTTGTATTTTTGTAATGTTTGTCTTACTTGTTGAGCTGTTTTGAAATGAACTGCTGAAACAATTGACGGTTGTAACATTGTAGATGTTGATTGTAATGGATCTACTGCTGGATAAATACCTTTTGCAGCTAATTCACGAGATAAAACTGTTGTTGCATCTAAGTGACGGAATACATTGGAAGGAGCTGGGTCAGTTAAATCATCCGCTGGTACGTATACAGCTTGAATTGATGTGATTGAACCCTCTTTTGTTGAAGTAATACGTTCTTGTAATTCCCCAACTTCAGTTGATAATGTAGGTTGGTATCCAACTGCTGATGGCATTCTTCCTAATAATGTTGATACTTCAGAACCAGCTTGTACAAAACGGAAGATATTATCAACGAATAATAATACGTCTTGTTTGTTTTTGTCTCTGAAATATTCTGCCATCGTTAACGCTGTTAACGCTACACGCATTCTTGCTCCAGGTGGTTCATTCATTTGACCATAAACTAAAGCAACTTTTGAGTTTTCAAAGTTTGAAGCATCAATAACTTTTGATTCTTTCATTTCCGCGTATAAGTCATTCCCTTCACGTGTTCTTTCTCCAACTCCTGCGAAAACAGATACACCACCATGTTCTTTAGCAATGTTATTAATTAATTCCATAATTAATACTGTTTTTCCTACACCAGCACCACCAAATAACCCAATTTTTCCACCACGTCTATAAGGTGCTAATAAGTCAACAACCTTAATTCCTGTTTCAAAAATACTTGGTTTCGTTTCTAATTCAACGAATTCAGGTGCTGGACGGTGAATTGAATAGAATTCACTTTGTGGAACTGGACCACATTCATCTACAGGTTCCCCAAGAACGTTAAAAATTCTACCTAATGTAGCTTTACCTACTGGAACAGTAATTGAGTTTCCTGTATCAACAGCAGTATCTCCTCTTTTTAAACCATCTGTAGAAGTCATACAAATAGCACGTGCTTTGTTTTCCCCAATTAAGTATTGAACTTCAGCTACAATTACTTCACCAGAATTTCCTTTTGAAACTTTTAAAGCGTTATAAATTTTTGGTAATGCTCCTTCTGGAAATTCTACGTCAATAACAGGACCAATAATTTGCGTTACGAAACCGTTCATAAATTTATTAATTTTTTAATAGATAATGGATAACGAAATAAAAAGAATATAACCGTATTTCATATTTTTGAACCTGTCTTAAATTTTTACTCGTCGAGTCGTTTTTAACCAGTTCCAAGCTTCAATATAAGAATTTGGATCAATTTTAACAACTTTTGTCCAATAAAAAGTTGCTTTTTGTAACAAAGATTCAGACAAGGCATAACATTTTTTTTCAGCTGCTTTAATCCCTTGGTAATGATAAATTACAGCAATGTTATTTAAGGCTGAAGTAAATCTAGGATTAATAAAAATTGAAAAATAATAATATTTTAAAGCTTTTAAATAATCTCCATTTTTTGAATAAATTAATCCGATATTATAAAGAATGATACTTCTATCGTATAAATCTTCTTCAATCTGTAATGCTTGATAATAATTGTTTAGCGCTTCCGCATATTCTCCCTCATCTTGGGCAGATAAACCGTTTAAATAATAGGAAAATGCTTTCTTTTCCTGTTGACTAGCAGGAAAAACACGAAGAATTACATCTGCAATAATGGTAAATGTTTTATCAATAAAGTTATTATTATTTCTAGCTTTTCTCATAGTTTAAGATTACATTTTTACATCGCAAACAAATGGAATTAAACCAACAGCTCTTGCTTTTCGAATCGCTTTGGCAACTTTTCTTTGTTGTTGAATATTAACACGGGTTTTTCTGCGTGCACGAATTTTTCCGTATTTTGTTAAAAAAGCTTTTAAAAGTTTAATATTTTTATAATCAATTGTTTTGAACTTTTTTAACAGTAATAAATATTGTAAACTTTTTTTGATTTTTTTAACTTTTGTTGTTTTTACACTAGCTGAACGTAAACTTTGATCCCAATTTGTACGTTTCGGTTTTCCGCTTGAGTTTGTATTTTTTTTATCTTTATTAAAATAATTCATAGATAATAGTTATTTTGTTTCTTTATGAATAGTGTGTTTATTACAATAACGACAGTGTTTAGAAATTTCTAATTTATCTGGGGTGTTACGTCTGTTTTTAGATGTTAAATATCTAGATACACCTGGAGAACGTTTATCGGCATTTTGTCTGCATTCTGTACATTCTAAGGTTACTACTATTCGAGGTCCTTTATTTTTTTGCCATATGAAACTTTTTAGTATTTGATAATTACTTTTTTGTTGTAAATAAAATTATTTACTTTTGTTCTGATAAAAATTATACCATAACAAATTAAGTATTTGCGAAAAATCAAAAATTAATTTTGAATTTTTTGAAATTTTATTCTTATGCTATACTTATGAACAAAAGATTATTATTTTTTATGCGATCCTATTTATTAAAATGAATAAAAAACAAAGAAATCGTAAATTAGTTCTTCAAAATAAACGCAATCGAATGATTAATAGAAGATATACATCAACTATTAAAACATTATCAAAATTATTTACAAAAAAAATTAAAACATTAAGCACAACTAATTCGACTGAAGAAAAAACAAATCTCAAACTTGAAACAAGTGCTGTTTTAAATAAGTTATACAGTATCATTGACAAAGCTGTGAAAAAAGGAGTTCTTCATAAGAACAACGCTGCAAGAAAAAAATCAAAAATAGGCCTTCTTTCTAAAATTAATGTTCGTTAAGTTAGTCCCTTTTCAAAAAAAAGGACTAACTTAATTCCTTTTAATTAGTTCCTAGTATTTTTATAAAAACGTATAACGACTCTAATCCATTATGAATAAACTATTTATTAATAACATTGGTGATTTAGCAGAAGCTCAGCGTGCCAGTTTTTATCATTTTTTATCGTATGGTATCACTGAAGAATTATCACATTTCCCAAATCCCTTTATTTCTCGACATGTCGGAACAGGAAAAAAAACGTTCCCATGTTTAACTTATTTTTACCCGAACGATGTTAAATTCAAAGGACCAAACTTTAGTGTCGAAAAATGTTTAAAGAAAAATTTAAGTTACAATGTACAAATCTATGTAACTGGAGAGTATTACTTAATTGACACTGGTAAAAATAAATTAAAAGAGTCAACAAAGAAAAAAATTAGAGCAAAAGTTGATATCTTTTTTGGTGAAATTCCGTTAATGACCGAAGAAGGAACATTTATTTTAAATGGATGTGAAAGAGTTATTATTAGTCAAATTATTAGAAGTCCAGGAGTATACTTTCGAAAGGAATTTGGAACGGTTCGAAAAACAATTTATACAGCTACGATTATTTCGAATAAAGGTCTTTGGACAAAAATTATTTTGGATCAAAACGATGCAAAGAAAGAAAAGACTGGTGGAAACACGTCTAAAAAAGATCGAATTTATCTAGTTAATAGTGAATTTAAATTAAAAACTACCGATACTAAAAAAGACAGTGATTCTTCAAAAATTTATATCTATGATTTAATCAAATATTTTGGGTTAAATTTTCAAGAATTATCGGATAGCTCACGCTACCCATTAGATTTATCCAATTGTCAATATACTAACGAAGGAAAAACCAAAAAAGAAACATTAACGTATTTGTACGAAAATTCGAGAGGTATTAAAAAACTCTTGTTTAACAACAAAACCGGCGCCTTTTCGATTGGCGAAATTGGACGTTATAAAATTAATAAAAAATTTGGATTAAATTTACCAAAAACCATTACGTATTTAACCGCACAAGATTTAATTGGAATTATTGATGGTTTATTAGAATTGAAATATTACAATCGATTAAATGATGACATTGACGAAATAAAAAATAAACAAGTTCGTTGTTTAGGAGATTTACTTCAAAATCAATTTCGAGCTGGGTTATCAAAGTTACAAAAATTAGTCGTTGAAGATGCAGGAACATCAAATCCTCAAAAATTTAATATGGAATTTGATAGTTATCCCAATCCAGATGACTGGCTAATTGATCCACGACCAATCACTAATTCAATTAAAGAATTCTTTAAAACAAGCCAACTTTCACAATTTATGGATCAAATTAATCCGTTGGCAGAATTAACACATAAACGTCGAATTAGTGTATTTGGACCCAACGGATTAAAAAGGGATCATATTAGTACTGTAATTCGAGATATTCATCCAAGTCAGTATGGAAGACTATGTCCTATTGAAACACCAGAGGGGCAAAATGCAGGATTAATAACATCTTTATCTATGTTTGGTCGAATTAGTTCCATTGGTTCGATTGAAACTCCTTATTTTTTAATTAAAAATGGTGAAGTTTTTTCAAACAAACAACCTATTTATTTAAATCCAGATCAAGAGTCTGAAACAAAAGTAGGGTTTGCAGATGTTTCATTGGATTTAGAAAATAAAGCCAATATTAAATATTTATCATCCAAAGAGAATTACAGTTTTAACGAAAAAAAAGTAGAAGATTTAAATTTTATTACAACTTCGCCTTTACAAATTGTTTCCTTAGCAACTGCATTAATTCCGTTTTTAGAACATGATGACGCGAACAGAGCTTTAATGGGATCCAATATGCAAAGGCAAGCTGTCCCGCTTCTTTATACTCAAAAACCAATTATTGGAACAGGGTTAGAAGCAATTGCGCCACTTGATTCAGGAATGTTATTGAAAAATTATTCCGAAGGAACTGTAATTGAATCTTCTTCATCCATAATTAAAATCGAAGACAAATCTAAGCAAAAAATTAATTATTTATTAAAAAAATATTATCGTTCTAATCAAGAAACATGTATTAATCAACGTCCAGTAGTTTGGATTGGAGAAAAAGTGTTTTCAGGGCAAGTAATTGCAGATGGTCCAGGAACTAATGATGGTGAACTTTCGTTAGGACGTAATTTAACAATCGCTTATATGCCTTGGGAAGGGTATAACTATGAAGATGCAATTGTTATTAATGAACGTATTTTATTAGAAGATTGTTTAACATCCGTTCATATTGAAGAATATGAAACAAATTTAACATTTTGTATTACCGGAAATGAAAAATTAACAAACGATCTTCCTCATTTACCAAAATATGTTAAACGACATTTAAATAATTTAGGAATTGTTCGAGTAGGCTCATATGTCAAAGAAAATGATATTCTGGTTGGAAAAGTAACACCTTGTGAAGAAGACCCTTCTCCGGAAGCAAAACTATTAAAAGCGCTTTATGGACAAAAGAATACGACGACGCGAGATACGTCATTGCGAGTTGCACATGGGACAGAAGGTAGAGTTGTCGACGTAAGAATTATTTCAACAAGTTTTGGAAATAAAGAAGAAACATTAATTTCAACTTCTTCGGAATATATTAAAATTTTTATTGCCCAAATTCGAAAAGTTCAAATTGGTGATAAATTAGCGGGACGACATGGTAATAAAGGAATCGTTTCTAGAATATTACCAGCTCAAGATATGCCTTATTTACCTGATGGAACTCCGATTGATATTATTTTCAATCCACTAGGGGTGCCTTCTAGAATGAATGTAGGTCAAGTATTTGAATGCTTATTAGGTTTTGCTGGGGAAAAATTAGGACGACGTTTTAAAATCTCACCTTTTGATGAAATTTATGGAACAGAAGCTTCTCGTATTTTAACAAATCAAAAATTAAAGGAAGCAGCCATTAAAACAAATCAAACCTGGCTATTTAATCCACAACACCCAGGGAAAATTCTATTACGAGATGGTAGAACAGGGGAGTTTTTTGATAATCCAATTACGGTTGGAAAAAGTTATATTTTAAAATTAATTCATTTAGTTGAAGATAAAATTCATGCGAGATCAACGGGTCCATACTCTATGATTACAGAGCAACCATTAGCTGGGAAATCACAAAAAGGAGGACAACGATTTGGGGAAATGGAAGTTTGGGCATTAGAGGCCTACGGATGTTCTAATACATTGCAAGAGTTATTAACCATTAAATCAGATGATATTGATGGACGTAACGATATGTATGAATCTATTTTGATTCGAAAGAAAATTAATAAACCAAATCCATCAATTCCTGAATCTTTTTTAGCTTTAATGCGTGAATTACATGCATTAGGATTAGATTTTTCGATGAAAAAAATGGAAGGAGGCTTTTATTCAACAACAGAAACGAAAGAAATTGAAAAAGATATTTTTAAAGATATTGAATTACGTTTAAAATTAAGATCATTATTAGCAAGACGCAAAGTTGAACAATACGCAAAATTTACTTTAACAGACGAGAATGAAGTAAGTAATATTGAAAAAGAGCAAGAAAAAATAAAAATTGTCAATCGAATGAATACCATTCTTTAATCTTTTTCTCCATTAAAATTATCAATCAATTGACTATAAAAGTATATGAAATCACATGAAGAAATTTTCGAATTAGAAAAGGTTTTATTAAAATTAGAGAATTTACATGCGTCTTTTGATTATTTAAGAATTAGTATTGCTTCTCCAAAAAGAATTAAAAGTTGGGCAGAGAGAGTTTTACCATCAGGTGAAATTGTTGGGGAAGTTTTAAAACCCGAGACTATTAATTTCCGAAGTCATCAACCTGAAATTTATGGTCTATTCTGTGAAAAAATTTTCGGACCGATTAAAAATTGGAAATGTAAATGTGGAAAATATAACGGATTCGTTTTAGATAAAATTTGTGAAGAATGCGAAGTCGAAATTGTGGAAGCCCGAGTACGTCGATATAGAATGGGATACGTTGATTTAACATGTCCTATTGCACATTTATGGTATTTTAAAGGCGTTCCAAACTACTTATTATTGTTTTTAGGTAGTTATGATGAAACTATAACAATGACGGATATTGAACAAATTCTCTATTTTAAAGAAGGTTCTAATATTATTGCGCCTGAGAACAAATTGTATGAATTTTATCAGCCTTCAGAAATTAATCGAGAAAAAGGATTTCAACAATTTTTAGCAAAAACGAGTAAATCTGAAAATCGTTTAGGAATGTCAACAGAGTTTTTACAAAAAACAAAAAACTATCGTACGAAAAGACGCGGTGCAGAAATTATCAAAGCAGCTCTTGAATCCATAAATTTAAAAGAACAAATTAAATTGCAGCGTGAAAAAATTATTTCACTTTCTTTTCTCCACTTAAGTTCAAAATATTTACCGGATAAAAAAGTTATCCGAAGAATTCGAATTTTAGAAGCGTTTTTAGCCACAAAAACAGATCCAAGTTGGATGATTTTAACAACGTTACCGGTTTTACCGCCTAATTTAAGACCATTGTTAGAACTTGAAAGTGGTCGATTAGTCGCAGCGGATATTAATGAAATTTATCGATTAATTATTACAAGAAACTTACGTTTATTTGATTTTCTTTATAACTATATTGCGCCAGATATTATTAGCGTTCATGGTAGAAAATTATTACAAGAAGGAGTAGATTCTCTAATTGATAATGCACGTCTTCCAAAAGAACGAGTGTTTTCATTAAACAATAAACCGTTAAAAAGTTTAACGGAAATTTTAGAAGGAAAACAAGGAAGATTTCGACAATCGTTACTTGGAAAAAGAGTTGACTACTCTGGTCGTTCTGTTATTATTGTTGGTCCAAATTTACGTTTAAATCAATGTGGATTACCTTATGAAATGGCAACCGAATTATTTCAACCTTTTTTAATTAATGAATTATTAAAAACAAAAATCAAACCACCATCACACAATACAAAATTAGCAAACGTTATTATTAAAAAAAATAAGTTATTTGTCTGGCGTTTAGTTGCAGAATTAACAAGAAAACATTCATTAATTTTAAATCGCGCTCCGACATTACATCGATTTGGTATACAAGCATTTGACCCGGTTTTAATTTTAGGACAAGCGATTCACTTGCACCCACTAGTTTGTACTGGCTTTAATGCGGATTTTGATGGTGATCAAATGGCTATTCATTTACCATTATATGAATCTAGTCAACTTGAAGCTCGTACGATGATGAGACCTTCATTTAATGTTTTATCACCTTCGAATGGAGATGTTATTTTAAAGCCAACTCAAGATATGGTTATTGGATGTTATTATTTAACAGCAATTATTAGCAATAAAAATTTTGGTTATAAAAAATGGTTTGGAAATGAAAATGAAGTACTTGCTGCGTTCTATCAAAAAAAAGTAAGTCTTCACTCTCCTGTCCTTGTTCGTTACTCTATTGCTAACTTTAAAATTAAATTAGAAGGTGGCAAATTATTGTTTAGTGACACCTTAACGAACTTAAAAACGAATGAACAAGAAGTTATTGTTGAAAAGATTTTTCAATTAACAAATGGGATTAAAAAATACTATTTATTGACTAATATAGGCGTATTAATTGCTGACTATATAAATACAAATAATTATGAATTAACGGATCTTTTCTTAAAAACAAGTCCTGGAAGATTAATTTTTAGTAATAATTTTAAAAATTCTATTAAGAAACAAGAATATGTTAATTAATCGTACAATAACGAAAAAAATATTAGAAAACATAGTTCATGAAACCTTTATTAGTTTTGGAAGTAGTTCTTCATCCTCTCTCTTGGATTCTTTAAAATTATTAGGATTTCATTATGCAACAAATGCAGGAATTTCAATTAATATCGAGGATTTACGAACGCCGGATATTAAGACTACATTTTTAAAAAATGCCGAAGAAGAAATTAATTTTGTCAGTGAACAATGGGGACTTGGATTTGTCTCAGATGCAGAACGTTTCCAAAAAATTATTGATACATGGAATTTTACGACAGAATCCTTAAAAGATAAGATTGTTGAATACTATAAAAAATTCGATCCTTTCAATAATCTTTATATCATGGCTTTTTCAGGAGCAAGAGGAAATATGTCTCAAGTTCGACAACTGATTGGAATGCGAGGATTAATGTCCGATCAAGAAGGAAAAATTATTGATTTACCAATTAAAGCAAATTTTAGAGAAGGCTTAAGTTCGGTAGATTATATTATTTCCGCCTATGGAGCAAGAAAAGGAATTGTTGATACCGCATTAAAAACTGCCGATTCAGGGTATTTAACTCGTCGGTTAATCTATTTGTCCCAAGATTTAATTATTCGCGAAATTGATTGTAAATCCACGATTGGAATTTTAGTACGAATCAATCGAAATACAACCACAAAAAATCTGATTGGCCAAACCTTACTAGCTTATAAATCATTAAAAAATAATTTTAAGGGATTTGAATCAGAAGAATTGATTTTAAGTGAAACGCGTTTAAAAGAGTTAAAAAAGAAAAGTCCATTGTTACTAAAGCTACGTTCTTCCTTAACTTGTAAATCGAGTGGTTCTATTTGTCAAAAATGTTACGGTTGGGATTTAGCAACTGAAAAAAGTATTGCATTAGGAGAAGCAGTTGGAATTATTGCAGCCCAATCGATTGGAGAACCAGGAACTCAATTAACAATGAGAACCTTTCATACTGGGGGTATTTTTACAGGAGGTACAGTTAATCAAATTTTATCTCCTTTTTCGGGTCGATTACTTATTCCTGAGTCTTTAAAGACAACTGTGGCGAGAACAAGTCATGGAATCAAAGTTTTAAAAATACAACAAGAATCAAGTTTAACAATCATTAATTGGAAAGGAATATCGAAAGAAATTTTTTTACATATCGGAGCTTATCTTTATTTAACAACTTCCCAATTTGTGAAAAAAGGACAATTAATTGCAGAAGATTCGAACAATTCGGTTTCAATGGGAACTCGACGAATGAAACCTCTTTATACTTCACTTTCTGGCGAAATTCGTTTAGAAAATTTACTGATTCGAAAAATGGTTCGTGAAAAAAGAGTTATCAAAGTTAATCAAGATGATGGAGTTGTGTGGATTACTTCAGGAAAAATTTTTCCTTTACCCAAAGAAATTGAATATTCCATTGGATCAAATCTTAATAAGTCGAAACAGCTTGGACGTTTAAAAATCGTAACACCTTATCAAGGGATTGTTTTTATTGATAATCAAACGGTTAAAATTGTCAATGGTGAAAGAAAAATTAATCTAGATTTATTTAATCTAATTAAACCATTTAGTAATTGTCGCTTAAAACTTTCGTTATTAGTAAAAAATTATCAATACGTGGATCAGTCCACTGTTCTTGGATTTATTGAAATTTATCCAAATTACGAAGGAAAAATTTATTCCATTCGTCAAAAAGAATCAAAGTATATAAATACATTGTTTTTAATTACCGAAAGTGATGTTTGGAAAATCAATTCTGATCAAGTGAATAATTTTTCAGTATTTCAAAATAAAAAAATTGTTCGTTTTGGAAATCTTTTAAATTCCACTACTGAATTTCGAAATTCAGGTTTCTTTCTAAAAAATGATGGATTTAAAATGATTTTTCAACATGCTGTCCCAATTTTTTTGAAACGTGGAACTATTTTAAACTATACAAATGGAAATTTTGTATTAGAAAGAAAATTATTGGCGACTATTATCAACTACACTCAACAAACCGAAGATATTGTTCAAGGTTTACCAAAAATTGAAGAATTAATTGAAGCACGTCGACCAAAATTTAAAGCGTATTTATCGAATAAACCTGGAATAGTGATTGATGAATTTGTTTCCGAAAAAGAAAATCTTCAAACTTTTAAAACAAATTTAGTGAATAATAAAATTATTTGTTCACGTGGGAAAGATAAAGATAATAGCAAACTTGGATCAAAAAAAGATCAAAAGCAACGTATTTTAATCGCCCATAGTATTTTTACAAATGAAAATATTGTCGTTTTTAATGATGAATTATTTTTATGTAAATTTTTACCTAATATTTTTAGTCTACAAGAAAACAAAAACGATTATATTGTTGTTAAAATACCCAACTTAAATCTAGAAGAAAAACAAGAAGAATCCGGTCTTTTCTTAAAAGGTAAAAAAACAAATAATAAATGGACTTTAACAAAAATCTCTAAAGCTTCAAAAATGATTTATAAATTTGAAAAGAATCAATTAAGTCCATTTATTGATTTAGAAAATTTTCAAAATCTTAAAATTTTTAAAAATAAAAAACTTGAAAACAACTACTTAATTGAATTATCAGAATCAAATTTTATTTTTTTAGAAGAATTAGGACCAGTTAAAGAATATGAAGTTCCTTTAAACTTAAAAGCAATTGTTTCACCTGGAAATTTTATCGACATTGGTGAACCATTAACAGAAGGATTAATTGATGCAAATGAACTTTTAGAAATTTTCTTTAAGTATCACGTTATTTTAGATGGAATTTTAGAAGGAACTATGAAAAGTTTAAATAAGTTTCAATTAATCTTATTAAATTCAATTCAATCGATTTATCAATCACAAGGCGTTAATATCTCAAATCGACATATTGAAATTATTGTGCGTCAAATGACAGCAAAAGTAAAAATTAAAGAAAGTGGAGATACTCCTTTATTACCTGGAGAATTAGTAAAATTGCCATTAATTTTAGAAATTCAAAAGTCATTAAGTTCGAACAGTATCAAATACAAAAGTCCCTCCTATGAACCTATTGTCTTATCAACAACAACTTCCTCTTTAGGGAAAGATGGATTTTTATCGAATGCAGGATTTCAGGAAACCAAAAAAGTGCTTACAAAAGCCGCTATTGAAGGATCTCGCGATTGGCTAAGAGGGTTGAAAGAGTGTATTATTGTTGGTAGACTTATACCAGCTGGATCATCATTCTTAAACTATAAAAGTTATCTTGATAATATTTACTTTTTTAAAAATTAACGTAAATTACTTTAACAATACAAAATCATCATGAGTGAAAATTTAAATAAAAAAGAAATTGCAAAAAAATACATTAAAGCATCGGTTCATTTTGGTCATCCACCAAAAGAATGGAATCCTAAAATGGCTCCGTATATTCTCTATGCTAAATATGGATATCATATTTTTGATTTAGTTAAAACTTCTAAACTTCTTCGTTTAGCAGGAAACTTATTAGAAAAAAAAGCAGAAAAGGGAGGAAAATTCTTATTTGTTGGAACAAATAAATTATCATCATCTATTATTGCAAAACAAGCAAAAAGTTGTGATAGCTATTATATCAATTACCGTTGGTTAGGCGGTATGTTAACAAATTGGAGCACGGTTCAAAAAAGAATTGACCGTTTAAAATTTTTAGAAGAACAAGAAGTAAATGCCAATAACGAGCCAATTTCGAAAAAAGAGTCAAGCTCTCGTCGAAAAGAAATTGATAGATTAAAGCGCTTATTTAACGGAATTAAAGATATGTCTTCGTTACCAGATGTTGTAATTTTTTCAAATCAATTAAAAGATTCGTTAGCAATTCAAGAGTGTTTACGTTTAGGAATTCCAACAGTTTGTATTGTCGATACAAATTGTAATCCGGATTTAATTCCTTATCCAATTCCGGCGAATGATGATTCATCGTCATCGATCGATTTTATATTAAATTACTTGGCAAATAGAATTTCAACTGGGTATAATAAGTTAAATAAAGATATCAATTCTTCTTCGTAAGAATTTTTAATTTTGTTTTGACAAGAAATTTGTTTATTCTTTTAAGAACTAAACTTTAATGAGAAACATTACGGTTTTTAATTTATAAAAATCTTCGTTGTTAGACTTGTTAAGAAGAAATTATAAATATTCAAAAATTTTTAAACTGGTAATATAAAAATATGTATAGTTTTCTTTTATCAAAAATTGAAGTTGGATCTCACTTATATGTAAACTTTGGAGAAAGTTTACATTTACATGGTGAAACAGTTGGAGTATCCGCTTTAGTTGTTCTAGTTGTTAGTCTATTTTTAGTATTAGGAACAAGTAATTTAAATCGTGTTCCGCAAGGATTACAAAATGTTACAGAAGTTGTTTACGAATTAGTAAAAAGTATTGCTATAACACAAATGGGTCCTTCCTATTATTCTCAATTCTTACCATTTGTTGCTACAATTTTCTTATTTGTTTTAGGATCAAACTTAGCCGGTGCACTTGTTCCTTGGAAACTTTTTGAAATTCCATCAGGAGAATTAGCAGCGCCAACAAATGATATTAATACAACAGCTTGTTTAGCAATTTTAACGTCTTTAACATATTTTTCTGCTGGTTTTAAGATCAAAGGAATTGGTTATTTTAAACGTTATATTAAACCTGCGCCATTCTTCTTACCAATTAACATCGTAGAAGATTTTACAAAACCGCTTTCATTAAATTTCCGATTATTTGGAAACGTAGTTGCGGATGAACTAACAGTAACGGTTATTTGTTCTTTAGTTCCTTTAATTATTCCTTTACCAATTATGATGTTAGGTCTGTTTGCAAGCTCTCTTCAAGCATTAATTTTTGCAACATTAGCAGCTGCTTA
>Ga0007761_10076425_pt1 | contig 29662 bp, 2 predicted proteins | sample LauGreFBDMM110SD_FD_61643 | JGI IMG/M metagenome (GOLD analysis project Ga0007761, IMG submission 61643) | Metatranscriptome of freshwater lake microbial communities from Lake Michigan, USA - Fa13.BD.MM110.SD (Metagenome Metatranscriptome) | ecosystem: Environmental > Aquatic > Freshwater > Lake... | reverse complement strand
GTTTGATTTTCTTTGCATTAAGATGTTTAATGATTAATCATGAGCAATAAAGCATAACATAATTATATTTTACTAAACATCAGACTACAATATTATTACTATCTTATCTACCTAACATCTTAATCTATAGTTATAATACTTTAATAAGCTCGTGATTTTACACACTAGTTTACTATAATATTAATAACTATGATGATTCCACTATGTACTACATCACTTTTTCTACAATCAACAAGCAACTACATAATATAAAACTAAATACAATAATATACACAACTTCAAAAATAATTATACCATACCGGTATATGACATAAGTACCTTATCCTTGCATACATCACTATAGATAGAATTCATAAATAGCTACTACAATCAACACTACCATAACAACAAAGCTCACTCTCTTATACTCACTCCCTTACTCTCATCGTAGCTTGTAATTTTACTTAACAACATCTTTTAGTCTTTAAATGTATCAACCTATCATCATCATCGTTTGAAAAAACGTCTTTCCTTCTTCGCGCTCCCTTATCATAACACATCTTAAGACTAAACTTTCTCTTTCTATCCACATTTAAAGATTTCTTTTCTACATAAAAATCCCACATCTCTTTATTTCTATTCTCTTTCTATAAACTATATATTTGCTTTTATTTCTATTTTTCTTTTCTACATCTTCCTAACGACTACAACTACATGTTCTTATCCAAAATAATCGACCTTACTAAGCAGTTAAAGTTGCCTTTGCTTTTGCTGATACATGTCTAGATACAATCAAACAATTAGAGTCTTCATATTGACAGAATTTACCAGCACCTTGTTGATTTCTTGCTAATACTCTAATATAATAAGTACGATCTGGAATAAGATTTTGTAATGTATAGGTTGTTAAAGTTGTTGTAAAATCGCCATGATTAAGACCAGAAAAGTCTTCTAAATCATTATATGATATTTCATATTCTGTGATAGGTGAACCACCATTAGATAGAGGAATACCACCACCAATACCAGATGGACATTCATTCGGTGATTGTGGTAATCCTGAACATGGTATGTTATGCCATGGTATCTTAGGTCTTTGCCAACTAACACTAATTTCACCAACATTTAATCCTGTCAATGCAGAAATTGTATGTGGTTTACCTGGCACTTGTAATGATGGTGCTAATGATGATGGTGATGATAAAGCTGGTGTACCAGGTCCTGCAGAATTAATAGCAAATACTCTTACATAATATACTCTTCCTTTCAAAAGATATTGAATTGTATACGATGAATATTGTGTTGCATCTAATATTACAAAACCTTTATGTGGTACACCCATTCCACCATTAAAAGTTGGTGTTGTATCCCATTCTACACGATAACTTACAATTGAATCACCACCATTATTCAAAGGTGCACTAAAAGCTACAGTTAATAAACTATCAGATGTTGCTCTAAGAATTACATTAGATGGTGCATCACTTGGTTGATATGGATTTAAAAATGGTGGAATACTAGGAGTTGTATCGCCATAACCTTGACTATTAGCTGCACTTACACGTACATAAACAGGAATTCCAGTACTTAATCCACTAATAGTTTTCGAAAATGGTGCATTACCAGTACGCACGAATACACTTTGATAATTATCAAAATTACTATTAATAGAATAATCAACTTGATATGATGTTATTGTATCACCACCATCATCAGCTGGTGGATTGAATGAAACATTTAATTCAGTATCTGAGACGACAGATAATACGACTGAAGTTGGCAATCCTGGTACAACATGAGGCTTTTCAGCTGATGCTGATATTTGAGGTAGACTATAACCAATTTCATTATAAGCAAACACTCTTGCATAATAATATTGCCCATTCGCTAAAGCCTTATCCTTAGGCACTTGATGAGTACCAACACAATTAGTATACGTTTCACCTTTCACCAAATTTTTAACAACAATATCTGCAAGAGTTCCACCAATAGTTTTTACATTATTACTTAACACTGCAATATCGAAGTTTAAAGTTCCTGGTAAAGAATCATCTAAAAATGTGACCCTCCATGTAACACCATTGTAAATATCAGGTTCATCACGATCAACTGTTACACCATTAACAACAGCTTCAGGAATACTTTCAATCTTTGCCTCCATTGAACCAGAATTTTGACGACGTGTTAATGGACAAATACTTGCCTCAGCTGTACAAGCTAATCTTGATGTTGTTACTGTTCCTCTACCACCATAAATACGATAGATAACTGAAGATGTTGTACTACCAATAATAGTGCTATCCAAATATAACTTATCACTTAACGTCACAGTAACATCTGAGACTTGAATCACTTTAAATATTTGTTTTGGATATAACTGACCAGGGAATTGCAGATAATCATTAACAAAGATTGTTTGAGTAACACTAGAACTTGCTACAACTATATCACTACCTCTGGTTAAAGTTGCTGTTACGTCAGCTAAAGTTACACGTATTCCTTCTTCATCACTAAGCGATGCAACAGCATCATAAGAAATATAATCTGTTATAAACGATTGTCTATTACGTGTTATAACTAATTGGAAATAACCACTAGAAATTGGATTACCTTGAGAACCTGATGTTGTTATTTGAAATACTGAATAAGTACTACCAGCAGCACATGGAATAACATTATAGATTGGATTAGTAAAACTAGGAGTTATATCTAATTCAACGCGATAACTTAAAATACTACTTCCACCATCAGATATTGGTGGTTTATATGTAACATCTAAAGTTGATGAAGATCCAGGATGAACACTTACAGTAACATTAGATGGAGGTTGTGGAGCTTGAATAACTGGAGTTGTTGAGTCAGAGTCAAGTTTTGGACCTATTCCAAAAGAATTAATTGCAGATACTGCGACATAATAAGTATTACCTGGTATTAATTGATTAATTGTATATGAGCGAGTATCTTTATCAACAGTTATACTATTATATCCTTTTGGTGATTCACCAGGGAAAGCATCTGATAATTTATCATAACTTGGTGACAAAGAGTTGTCACCATCTAATATACTAACAATCAAACGACTCTTAGTTGTATAAAGTAATGATTTATCTATTACTAGTGCAGCTTGATCACCAACGTTTTCTAAAAATGTTATCGTCCAAGAATATCCTGCATAATTAACAGATGAAATCGATTCAGTAAAGTTACTTCTTGTAACTTGTAATTGACGTATTGTATTTAACTGTAATAAAGCTTGTTGAACATCATATGCTGATGCTGAAACAGACAAATAAGTTGTTTGTAAATTAACACCTTTAAATGATAATGTAAACCAACCACCTAAATCTGTTGCTGATGTACTACCTTCTGATAAAATATTAATTATTTGTATTTCTGGTGTACCTAAATTACGTTGACCTGGTACAACTTCAATTACATTAATTGTTTCTAGGTCAAGGCTACTAGCTAATGATGTTCCAACTAATTCAACTTGATTACCTGTATTAATTATAGAAACGAAAGTTATACTCCATTGATACCCTTTGTCAGGTATAATAGATCTTGACACACGTATATCACCAATAACATCAGAAAAAGTATAATTATTTTTTATTCCATCAGAATAACCTAAATTCATTAATTCAGAACGTATATTATAGGATGATGAATTATATAATAAAGTACCAGTGCTTTCAATTAAACCAGGCAATGGACCAAATGATAATTTAAATTGTCCACTTGATATGATAGGAAATGTTGCTGAAGTAAATTCAATAACTTGAACTTCAGGTACTGATCCAGTTTGCCACCATTCAACTAGATAACCTGTAATAGGTGAACCACCGTTAGCATTACTACCAGTTGGTGCAATCCATGTTACATTTGTTGATGTTATTGAAGTATCTTGACTTGATGCTGTTGATAATATAACTGAACTTGGTTGTTGTGGTTTACTTGCAGGTGTTGAACCAACAGCACTTTGAGTGTAAGGACTGGAACCTATAGAATTTTGTGCTGAAACTTTTACATTATAATTCACACCAGTTAATAATGATAATAATTCATATACTAAAATACCACTTGTTTGATCTAACTCTGGTAAAGATGATGGGGTAACTAAAACAGAGCCCTTTGATTTACTATCAGATGAAAACCATTCAATTGAATATTTGTCTATTGATAATCCTCCATTACTTGTAGGTGGTGAAATGAGAACTTGCAATGAAGTTGGACCAGAAACACTTGTTACAACAGCAATTGGAGCAGAAGGAACTTGATTTGATGTTGTTGCTGATACAATTTCACTCCATCTTGTTGGATCATTTATGCTAGTATAAACAGTTTGAAAAGAAACAGGATTTCTTGCAGCAACTCTTACATAATACCTTTCATTATTCATTAAATTATTAATCAAATAACGGAATGGAGGTACTACAGATATTGTTGCACCTGTTAACTCACACACACCATAACCTGAAGTTGTACAACTTGGATTATCAGTTGTAACATTTGAAAATTCAGCTGTATGATCCCATTGTATAGAGTATTGAACTATATCACTAACTACACCTGATGGTGGTGAGAAAAATACTTCAAGTTGAGTCCCTGATACACTTCTAACAGATACTGCATTTGGTGCACCTGGAATTTCGTTTGGTGTACCTGTTGTATAACTATAAGTACCATAACTCTTTTCATTATGTGCACGAATACCGAGGTAATATGATGTTAAAACAGAAAGACCTGAAACATACGTACAATCGATACAATCTAATGGCCGAATAGATACCGCTGCATCAAGTGGATTTAATCTATGCTTAGGACTTTCTAATGGTAACACTGAACCAATTGTATTTACACTTAAAAATGATATTTCCCATTCATATCCTCTTGCCCAACGATATAATGATGCAAAATTATCTGTAGTACCCTCATATGATGTTATAATCGATGAATCATTATATTTTGCTAATGGCAATCGAGTTAAAGATCCATCATAATTATAAGCAACTTTATACCATAGTGAGCCAACACGAATTAATTCACCAGGCGGTAAAATATTGAAATTACATTCAGTAACACATGTTAAATATTGAATACCCGTTATTGCTGATACTTCTCCTTCTAATAAATCAGCACTATAACTACGTTCAACATAAACAGTATTAACATCAGGTAAAGCTTCAATTACATCACGCATATCTTGTGCAGTTGCATAACTTGATATAGGATTAGTCTTCACTCCATTATATGATAATTGGAATGAACCCGTTGCATCCATTCCTAAGAAATAATTATAGTCATATAGACTTATTGCTTGAATTCTTACATATTGTGTGGAATAATCAGCATTCACATTGATGACTTGGAATATCTTTCCTTTTGAATCACCAACTTCAATAGAATACTTATCAATTGGTGATCCACATGAATTATAAACAACTTGTGAATGACTACATTGTAATGGTGATTCAAATGATAATTTTAATGTACTACCCAAAGCTAAAGCACCTTTAACTGATTCTATTACTTTTACTACGGCACCGACACCAGTTAAAGTTCTATCATATTGGGGATTTAATAAAGCAATATCACCATTTAGATCTAAGAATGTTACTTTATAAATTGCTCCACCTTCACTTGTTTCTATAGATTTCGTTACAGTCGTTCCACCAACTATAGAAGCTAAAGCAGATTGTAAATCATATGCACTGGCACTATAAGATATACTAGGGGTAACTTTACCATCAAATTCAAGAATGTAATAACCACCCAATGCATTACCATTCTTAATAGTTGTACCATTAATTGTAGCACCAGATCCAGTTAATGCATTAACAAATTGAAGTGGAGCAATGTCCCCTTCAATTGTTAACCAAGTCACAGTCCAAGTATAACCACCTTGATTATCTGGACCAATTCTTGATACTGAAACATTACCAAATCCTTCTAACAATTGTAATTCAATTTGCATATCATATGCACTAATATCACTAGGTAATAAGTTACTTGTACCAATAATAAAATAACCACCAATATAATTACCTTCAATAATTGTATGATGATTACAAATTCCGGAAACAGCTAATAAAGAATTCATACCACATACCATTGTAGGTGCATTTCCCATTGATATATCAAAAACAAATGTCCAAATATAACCATTTTGATCATCTTTTAAAGTTCTTCGTACATCAGAAAAATTTATAAAAGTTGGTAATTCAATTAGTTTTTCTGTTAATATTTCAGCTGTCGTAGTCGTAGAATATAAATTATAACCACGGCTACGTACACGTTCAGTAATTACTTTCGCTTGTTGTGAAGTAAATAATTTGACAGTGCCTTCCGTAAAAAAAGCAAAAGGCACACATGATGCTTGACTCCAATTGGGTTGCAAAATAGGTAAACTTATAGATTCAATACCATTACGAATATGCAGAGCATTACCAGTAAAATAAATACTATAAGTAAATCCATATTGACTTGATGATGATCCAGTACCAAACCTTTCAACTAAAACATTATCAATTGTTGCTAAATCGTCTAAAGCCTTTTGCAATTCAATTGCAGTAGCATTCCATGGAATACATGAAGTAGTAGAACCATTGAATGCTAATGTATAAGAACCTTCGACAAAATAATTATCAGCAATTACTTTTACTTCTTGAATCTCTGTATCTAAACCAACTGCATGATTATCATTTAATGTTTTTACTTTCAAAGATATAGGTGAAGGGACTGTAGAGATACATGATGATGATGAAGTACCATATTGAACTGTTAATTGTTCAACATTCCCAGCAACATTATTACCAACGAAAGTGATACTCCATTGATAACCAAAGTAATCAGTATAACCACCATAACCAGATCGTAATACTTCTACAGTATCAATTTGTGCTAGTGAGTGAAGTGCAGCTTCAACATCAGAATCTGAAGCGAAAACACTTAAACATGAAGTATATTGTGTTTGAGGTTGGAAATCATTATCAAGAAAACTATATCCTAATCTAAAGTATCCTTTCATATCGATTGAAGTTGGAGCTTTTGATTGTAAGACTTGAATCTCAGGGAATCTTATCGTTAAAAAACCTTCACTGGACTTACCTTCGGGAGCTGTTAATGAAATTTGTTGGACCTCTGCATATGATGCTGCTGATGTGGTAAAGCTTTGAATTTCATTTAAATGACTTGCTGCAACAAATATTTGCTGAATTTCATCGACTTTCAAAGTTTCTGATGCACTAAATCCAATTATCGCTGGTGGTGGTCCAGAAGGAATATCAGTATATTGATGATAAGATGAAGCTAATGTTGAAGTATCGAATTCACTATATCCATGGAATACTCCACGAGTATACGAACTAACACGAACACTGTATTCAATTCCAGCAGCTAAATCTTGAATAGTATAGCTTAATGGATTTATTCCTTGAACAACGTTATCATAAACACTTACAGTTGTCCCTTGTGTTAAATATTCGGTTGGTTGAGCTATCATTGCATCAAGATTTCCAATATTAGAAGCAAAACTTATAGCCCAAAAGTTACCATTAACTTTGTAAATTGGTACTCTTGTCACACTTTGACCAATATATTTTGCTTCCAAAGTTGATATTGATGATTTTGCTAATGGAATTTGGTACATATTAAATGGACGATGAATTGAAGACGCTGTTATCAAACTTACTGATAGATTTGAAGATACCTGAGTTGATGAGCAATTTGTTTGAGATATTGATAATGCGTAACTGAATAATCCGGAATTAAAAACATCATTCTCAAAATAAATCGAGTAGACATAACCACCAGCATTATTGACACTATCAATACTTCTTGTTACTGAAATACATGTCTCACCATTGGCACAAGTACCAGCAAGTGCATTATTTAATGCATTTTCGACATCATAATCAGGTGAATCCCAACTTATACACAATGAATCAATTGAACTATATCCAACTAATGATGAAGCATAATGGAATCGATACGTAACAACTGTTTGTGTTGGTGATTTGTTTGTAATAAGTTTATACACCGTAACATCTTGACTTTGAATGAAATAAATTGGTGGAATAAGATATGTCCAAACGGTACCGTAACCTTCACCAATATATCCATGATCTACAGTCAATTGATCTATATTAGTTTCACTGTAAGAAGTAATAGTAGTGATTATTGCACCTTGAGGTAAAGCATTTTGAGTCCTAACAGCAGCAAATTTCCATGTATCATTTAATGTATGTCCATATGATTGACTAAATGAAATTGATACTCCATTCAGTAAAGCAAAATTAAATGATGCTATTATAGGAATAGGACTTGAGAATGAAATACCATCGATTGACCATATAAACGAATCTTCATGTGTAATATTGACAAAAAACATTTTAACAGTAAATACTATATCAGTTGTACCAGTAAAAAAACCAGAAGTTGACAAATCATTTAAAGTACCATGTGTTAAATTTGCGGGTGTATATTGAATATCAGAAATCTGACCATCAGAAACAACACTGAATATATAAGATTCAACGCCAACGAAATCTAAATTATAAATATAACTATATTTCTCTTGAGGTGTACCATAACCTAAACGTGATACTGTAACATTAATACCGAAATCAAACAAAAGTCTTGATTGTAACGAAGTAGCTGAAACACCCCATGGTAAACCATCTGATATTGGTGAAATCAATAATCCACTTGAACTTAATAATACAATTTTCCAATATAATCTACCATTACTACTAGAAATTTCTTCTTCTGATGTCATGATTATCTTTGTTCTTTCATCACTTCCACCAGATTGAATTGTTAATGCTTGTACACCATATCTCATTCCATTAAATACTTCGAATCCAGAACATACTGTAGGAACAACTTGTGGAACGTTTGATAAATGAATACCTGAAAAAAATAATTCATATGTATATGAATCTTCACCAACTTGTAATGTTTCAACAGTATATTCAGGAACAGCTGTATTTAATTTAAATATTGTTAATGTTACAGATGGATTCGAACTTGCTGGTAAAATAACATCAACAGTTATTGTATTTGTTGTTACAGCAAGAACTATGAAGGTTTTATCAGGTATGGCACTTAATGGTAAACGTATCTTATCACCAGGTTGAAGATAAGGTAATACATTTAATTGTTTACCATTAACTAATGCTGTATGCCATGTTGTTGATAATACAGATGATGTATAATTAATTTGAATACCATTACTATATGTGCCATTTACATCTCTACAATTACCAAAATAACCTTCATCAATAATTTCTAAAAATGGTGAAGAATTACCTAATACTTCTGAACGTAGATATTCTAATTCAGGACCAATAAAATATAATTTATAGATATAACCATACCCAGATGTTACTGAACCATCACCTGATCTAACTACTTTAATATGATTATCATCATAAATATTATAAGTACCATCACCATTAAAGTCATATTCTAAAGAATTTATAGCATCTTGTATATCTGAAGCATTAGCATGATAACTTATACAATCTCTTGTTAATCTTTCAATCCCATTAATTATCATTCGTAATTTGAAATAACCACCGGTATCAGGATGAACATAACTTGCAGCTGTTTGAGTGATTTGTAAAATTGCAGAAGTGGAATTTCCGGTACCATATCTTGCGACTTGAATTGAATTTTGATGAACTAATTCAACATCATATTGTGTAGTTGCGAGATAAGTTATTGAATTCTTAGTAGTTGCGAAGTTGTAACCATCAATGATATCAGTTATTGAAACAATATTATGTAAGCCATTTGTAGATAAATCAGATGAAAATGCGATGACACTTCCAACTTCTAAAATACCAAAAATGCTGGAAGATGATAAGAAATATAATGAAGCAACATCAAGATTAGTTTGAATTTCTACCGTAAAAGGTAATGGTTGATTAGTTGCAGCATAAAGTGAATTTAAAGCATTTTCAACAGTATCTGCAGAATCACCGAAGTTAATACATGAACTAGTTTGTTGTGTAACTCCAGTACGAGGTGATTCAAATGATAATTTGAACATGGGACCATCAATATAACCTCTTTCAACATTCACTCTTAACCTTTGATGTTCAGTAAAACCACCTTCGATAAGAGTAAATACAGTATAACTAGTACCGGTTGAAGTTGTTGAGACAGTAGAAGAACTATCTAAAGCTCCAATACAACCTTGATGAACAGTAACAAGATTCATATTATCACTTTTAATATTCTTACCAATAAAGTAGATAGAATAGACATAAGAAGTAGCTTCAATATTTGATGAACGAGTTACAAGAATTTTATTCTTATAACTTTCTTCAATTGATGATGCAGATGTCATATCACCATTCATAGGACGAGATATGCAGATAGAGTTATATTGTTCGCCATTAAAATCAAATTCTAGGTATAAATTACCACAAGCTGATGATGGTGATGCACATGTTAATGATAATACTTGCACTTCAATACCAGTTCTTATAACTGTGTAATTTTCAGCACCAATACGCAAGAGTTCATTTGGTAGAATTCTTGGTGTGTGATCAGCTATCGTAGATAAAATTGGACTTTGTGGAGCAACACTAACGGTGCTGAAATAATCAGCACCATCAATCGAACTCTGAGTATTTTCTGTGTTGATACTATAGCCACCAATGCGAATCAAATCACCAGCATTAATCATTTGAGTAATATCAGGTGGATTGATATCATCACTTGTATCATATTCTACAGTTAATACATAGGAATCTCTATCAACACTTACATAAACACCAGGGATTTGATGCATAAATCGATATTGTGATGATGTTTCGACTTCACCAATCGTACTTAATGACTCTAAAATATATTTCGCTGCTAATGGTTGTTGATTGTAATCAATAGCATCAGTTGTGGAACCATCATAAGTTAAAGTAAAAGAACCATCAATTGGTGTGGAACCATCAAGATAATTAATTGATTGAGCACGAACTTCTGTACCAAATAATTCAATACCAGCGGAATATGTAACGGTAATTGGATCCATATTACCAGATCCAGGTGGAAAAGTATAACCATTATAAGCACCCGGATTACGAATATAATAGATACGCCATTCATATCCACCTAATGTACCAGGGGTAACTTTCTTAGCACCCCAACCACCTGAAGTTGGTGTAGGATATTCAAATCGATGTACTTGAACATCTCCTACATGAGTAAATTCTTCTAATTTTCGTTTTAATCTATCAGATGTTTCATCAAATATAACAGAACGAGGTCCATTAGGGTCATTGATATCTATTTCAAATGAACCAGATAGACCTGTTGATCCTTGTATAACTTCTAAAACTTGTGGGGGATAAATAACTCCATCTTCTGCTGCTGTTTGTTCGACATACAGTAAAGGAACATTCCCTGCACCGGTTGGATATTGATTAGGATTCAAAACAAATTGAATTTTATATTGAACAACACCATATTTACCAATAACCTCTCTTGTAACATTTACTTGTCTTTCTGATATTGATTCTAACCAACTCTTAATTGAAACATTAGTAAACTGATTAGTACCTTCAGGTAATGTATTCCATTTCAAGTTAGATACTGTAATATTATCACCGGTAACAAAGAAAGCTGACCAATGACCACGGTGGACCACACCATTCTGGACACCTGCTTGAATTTTATCCATACCATATACAGCACCAACAACAACAACTTCTGATCTTACAGTCCACAATAAAGGTTCTGGACTAACTGGACATGCTTGAACTGTAATTGGATGATGATAACCTTCATCAAAGAAATAGATTGTGTAAACACCACCATTTCTTGCTGATACAGTATCAGATGTTTTGGTGACAAATAGTCCTCTTGAAACGGATGGATTTTGATAAGAAATCACAGTTTCTAGAGTAGATCGTAAAGTATTAGCAGAAACTGTCACAGGAATACAACTTGTTGTATTTAGAACTCCATTGGCATATTTATATGTTATAGTAAATGATCTTGTCGTGAAAGCACTATCATAATTTACATTATTGATATAAATACGTTGAACACTCTTTGAACCGGGTGGTTCCGCGGTTGATAAACTATCACCAGTTAAAATAGTTATTAATTTACATGTATATTGTGAATCTGATAGACATTGTCCTTTTAAGTCTGCAACATTAAATTCTAATGCAGGAACATTACCAGGTGAATTACATTGATTGGTTGCATCATCTCTTTGTTCACAATCACCATTGAATTGTCCACCACCATCTTTTTGTTCACCATCCCGTAAAAATGTTATAAACCAAGTATAACCACCATTTTTAACATTTACATCAGAACGTGTAACAGAAATCAAACCAATATTATCTAATTCTTGCAATTTTTCTTGCATTGAACTACCATCACTACTTGATTCTGTTGCATTCGCAAATGCATTATGATTAATTAAACTTGTTGTTAACCTTTTTTGAATATTGATAACAGGATGATTTATTGTATTCAATGTAAGAGTAAATGCACCAGATAATGGTGGTGTTCCTGGTACAACTTCTTCAACTAAACATCCATTGTTTGGTAAATTACCATCAGTGACGTATAATGATGATGATATACATGAAATAAGAGGAACATCTCCAACATTTTTACCCCAAGCTTTAGAATAACCTGATGGCCACGTATCAGAATAAGTAACAGCTGCACCAACCCAATTACCTTCAACATATTGATCATGATTAATAGTTGGATCAATCCATGTATTAGATGTGTAAGTAATTGACCAAACATAACCAAATACTTGAGTTGTTGGTGTACGCATTGGACCATGTCTTGATACTTTAACACGTGATGGTGATATTGATGGTAAATCATTTAAAGCTGTCTCAACTACAATAGCTTCAGAATTGTATGCTAAGGCACCTGTAGTATAACCATTGTAAACTAACTGAAATGCACCTTGTAATTGAGCACCAATTTGACTTTTAGAAACTACCACATCAACATTAACAACATAATTATTAATAGTACATTTCTTTGGATCCTTACATAGCTCACCAATTTGTAAAGTATTACTTGCTGTAGATGTTGCTCGTAATGATTCACTGTCAGGAATTATGTTACTTAATGCACCACCAACAACTTCACCAGTGAATACAATTGTGTATGTATATCCCATAACATAATTAGGAGCAGAAGACCTAGTTACTGATATGATATTCTGATTATTTAAAAATTCCACTAATTTGCCTTGAAATTCACTAGCAGATAAAGCTTGACTGTTGTTACTATTAACAACTGGCATATAGGAGGATGATGATTTATATGTTCGACCAGTTGAATCATAAAAAGTTAATCCATACGCCCCTTCAACTTGATTACCAGCTACAGCTGTTCCAGGATCATCCTTAGTTAATTGTTGAGTTTGACTACCAGTCTCTAGTATAACATTGCTTGTTGATACAGATGTTAAAGAATTTATAAATGTCATTAAAGGTAATTTACCATTCCTTTCCTTAAAAGTTATTGTCCATAAATAACCACCACTCCATCTTTTATCACCAGATGGTACATATGATATACGTTTTACTTCTACAATACCAAAATTAGAATTGCTTGATAAGACATCTTCTAACGATGAAGCATCAATATTCCATGGCGTTGATGTAGCTGATTGTAATCGTGGAGTACCTACATAAACATGAGGAAATGTTGTTTGTAATTGGAAAGTACCATCAATTAATGTTCCATGTCTTACTGTTGTTACTTGACATACAGCACCACTAGCACGATTTGTTCCCTTCAAATTACTTTCATCACACATTAATGGTTTCAAATTACCATGTTGACGTAAGAAAGTAATTGTCCATTTATAACCAACATAAGTTGAATTGTGTGGATAATAGGTTCTAACAATTTTAATAGAATCAGGGTTATCATTAATTACGTCAGATAATGATCTAATCTTTGTCTTAACATCTAATTCAATATCTTCAGGAAATAAGGATGAAGTAGTATAGACTAACTGATTACGACATGCCTCACTAACACCAAATCTATTCGTAGGATCTGAATAAAATACACCATATTCTGCATTTGAAGTATCATACGTATCTAAAACACTATTCAGACGTTTGGAGACACTATCAGTTTGAAATGTTGGATCAATGGTTGCTATATGATTAGATGTTAATGCCATAATTTGATGATAACTTTTATCAATACGTATAAATTGATAACGTTCTAGAAAAGTGGAATTTGGAACAGTTATAGTATTTCCAATAGTACTTGCTGATGTTGATGATACTGTCACAGATGTACTATTAGTTCTAGCCTCACAAGTATACGCTAATTTAACAGCGCCTTCAGGTTGATTGCCTTCAGTTTCAATATATGCTGTACTTGATGCAAGTGTTATATTTCCTACTTTATATATACCACCATAAGTTGTTTTAAATGATCGCGCACCACCATTTGATGCTGTAGGAAGATAATTGACATTTGTATACAATACTTGTAGTGGTGGTATTTTTCCGCGGAATTGTTGACCAATAAATTTGACTTTATATGCTAACATATAAACACCATCATTAGCATCAACTTTTAATGTTTGAGATATTGTTGTAACATTAACACAATGACCATTTAAATCTTTCATATATGTTCTTTCTGTATTAGATCCATGTAGATCACATAATTCTGTTTGTAAACTTGCTGCATCATCATTAAAAAGAATATAATTAGTTAAACATGTCGTTTCTGAACAGTCATATCCTGTAATACCCATATCATCTAAGGCACGTTTACACCAATTACTATCAGTATTCGAAGGATCTGTACCACAATCATTTGGATTGAATTGTAATCTAAATTGTCCTGTAAATTTACTTGCAACAGAAGAACAAGGATTATCGATCGTACAACCTTGAGTGTTTATACCAGTTACTATAGAACCAATTATTTGTGTAGACGTTACTTGCGGTGAAATAACTTCAACAAGTTGAATTTCAGGTAAATCATCAGTACGTGTTTGAATTAATTGTACCTCATTAACATTTGTACCTGTTAGTTCAATTGTTTGAATTTCATTTATATCTACTGCATTTGTAGTTATACGTTGAATTTCATTTGTTACATCATCACATGTTGTAGTAACTGTTTGAATTTCATCTTTACCTACTACAATAGATCTAACGGTTTGGACTTCATTTGTAACAGCTGTAATGACACGAATTGCTTGAGATTCAATGATAACATCAGTTTCAGCAACAACTGTTTGTACCTCATGAACTATTGGTAAATCAACAACATCATAATAAGAAAAGTTATTATCTGTCGAATACTCTAAACGATATTTTTCTAATGTTTCACCACCATCACGTAATGGACTTAACCAACTTGTATATAATGAACTAACATTTAGTGAGGATACCGAAAGATTTAATGGTGATAATGGTAATTGATCTTGTGTTAAAACAGATCCTGTAGCTTCACCAGGAATACCAGTACCTTTAATTAAAAGCTGTTACTCTAATATAATAATAAGTATTTGATGCTAAGGTAACTTGTTTTTTACCAGTATTTATGTCACGTCCGCCAATTTGATATACTAAATTATTTGTATCATATAGAGTCACTTTGGATGCTGGTGATCCGAAATCAGCACGAGTATCCCATTCAACAATATAATAAGTAACAGGAGAACCACCATCACCACCATAGACACAACTCAAAGAATTTGGTGGAGACCATGTTACAAGGATACCAACTGAATCAGTTGCTACTGCTGTTACATAAGATGGAGAACCAGGTGGATTAATTGAGCCTGTAGCAAATTTTGGTGAAGGATAACCATAAGTTGACCAAGCATAACCATTGTATGCGGTAACACGAGCATATCTTGGAAGATTACTAGAAACAACAGGTATATCGATATCATAACAGAAAATTGGACCACTTTCAGCAGAAACCATAATTTCACGTTTATTACCAGTTGATCCAACGTTGCGGAAATCAGGTGAAAGATCCCATTCAATTAGATAACGTTGAATATAAGTTCCACCAATTTCGATAGGCTGGTGCCACACAAATTTTAATTGTGATGATGATAATGCAAATAATGTGGAATTGAATGGAGATGATGGAGACGTTAATGGAGCTAAGAATCCAGGTGATGCAATCATTGGATATGATAATCCTTGAGCATTATGGACACTAACTCGAACTTGATATGAAGTACCAAGGATGAGATTCGATATAACAGCTGAACGAATATCTTTACCTGAAACTAAAAGTTGGGCATAATTCTCTGGTAATTGACCTTCAATAGTTGATGATACTTGTGCCTTAGAAAATAAACCAGTAAGTGCTGCATCATTTGTATAAAGTGATGGTACATTACCAAGATTAGAAACAAAAGTAACTCTCCAATCATAACCAAATCCATTACTATATCTTGTCACATCAACTTCAGAAATAGTGTCTAAATTTTCTAAGATCTTTTTCATCTCATCTGCACTAACATCTTTTGCTATAGGAGGTGACATACTACCTTCATAACCAACTCTAAATGTACCACTTAATGGATCTACACCATGTCTTATCGTCTCAACTTTAAGAATCGGATTTGTACCAGCCCAATTATCCGAAGAACGAGCAATTAATGATGGTAAATCACCAATTTGATTAATGAAAGTAATATCCCAATAATAACCATATGACCATTTATAAACATGAACATTTGATAACGAAGCCACATCGAATGTTTGTGCCAAATTAATCTTTGTAGATGATAATGGTGATGCTACAGTATATTTCTGTCCAGATACCCAAATTATATCACCAACAGCAAAGGAAGCAATACCATTAACAACGGTAAGATGTCTATGACCTGTAGTACCATTTATAGTTAAACCAGGTACAACAATTCTTGATAATTGACGAGTTACTTCAACTGGTCCCATTGATGATAGTCTTGCTAATGCTTGAGCAACTGAATCATCACCTTCATCATTAGAATTCCATAAAATGTTATTTGTTGTTTCACCATTAAAACTTAATTTGAAATAACCAGCTAAGTTATTCACATCAGCTTCAACAGTAACACGTTGGATTTCTGATAATGATGCTGAAGATGAAGTAGTAATTACTTGAACTTCATACGTAGGTAATGAAGTGTAATATTCAATCAAGAAACTATCAATATAATCATCAAAACCACCACGAGAAGTTGTTTCCCATGTGACTTGTAATGATGAACCGGAATGGATTGATGTTGTTGCTGATGATAATATAGATGGTTGACCAAGCGTAACAATCGATGAAGCTGCTGCCTCTAATGAGTAACCTCTAGCATTATATGAAAAGATTCGTACGAAATTTAAGATTCCTTGATTTAAATTGAATAAATTCAAATAGAAAGGATGAGAACCTTTAATGAATTCAAATACTTCAATAATAGCAGATGTTGTTGGTGTCAATGCATTGGTGCCAACAGTAAATGGTGGAATATTACCAGCACCTTGAACAACTTCTTTACGCATATGAGTAAATGTTACAGTCCAAGCATATAAATTATTAACTGATGATAAGCATTCTCTCTTTACTTTCACAGTATAAATTGTAGGTAAATATTGTAATTTTTGAGCAAATGTTACTTCAGATTCATCAAAATTAATAGTTGGTGTTACATAACCTTTCATATTCAAAGTAAAACTACCAGCAATAGGAGATAATGCCTGAGTACGAATTGTTTGAATTTCGTAAGTATAATCACCAGGTACAATATCACTTGTACCTTTTGAGATTTCTTCTACATACATTCTTGCATCATCACCCAATAACATTGTAGAATCAGATAAAATCAATCCAACATCACCATTAATACCTTTGAAGGTAATTAACCAACGATATCCTCTTTCCCAAGAAGCTCTTGTGACTGCTACTGGAGGAGTAGCAACTTGTCTTAATCCTACAAGTTCATTTAATGCGATTTCTAAATTATAAGCACTTATATCAAATGACAAAGCAGCTGAAGTTCTACCACCAATTGTTAGTGTAAAAGTTCCACCTCTTAACTTAACATTATCACCAGCACGATAATAAGTTGTTACACGTTGGACCTCAGGTTTTACAGATAATTCAATACGTTGATAATTATCACTAGATGGATTAAATTCACTTGTTGTGTCAGCTTCAATCAGATAAGATGAGATGGATAATCCACCATCGAGTAGAGGTGGTAAAAATGATAACGATAATTGGTCGGATGATTTATATTGTCCTAAAACGACGCTACTTGGAGCATCAGGAATACCACCATATAAATCAGTTGAAACAATAATAGTATCAGATGGAAGTGATATACCAGCATCATTTATAGCACGTAGACGGAAAGCATATTTCGATGCTTCTTCCAAAGCAATATATCGTGATGAATAATCGGCTAAATAATCAACATCTCTAACTGTATCATGTTTCACATCAACTCCTACTAAATTAATTACATTAGATCTTAATTGTGGAATTGTTTCTGTACCATATGAACCCCAGAAATAAATTGAATACGAAAATCCATATGACCATACTGATGAAACACCATCACCATTACGAACAACAGAAACTTTATCAACATTTAACAATGCATTTAAAGTACTCTCCCAACTATCGCTTGAAGCACCATAACTTAAAAATACTGAAGAATCAGGTCCAAGACTTAGAGTGAATTTTGTACCATTATTTATGTTAGCTAAACTAACAGCAGCAGAAATAGAACGGAATACAACTGTCTGTACTTGTGCAGATGCTCCAATAGTTACAGTGTTAGGGGTAATACCATCAGAACGATGAGTAATAACTTGAACATTTGTTCCATACCAATCAGATTCTAAAGTAACTCTAGCACTGTTTATTGATGAAGCAGATGTTGATTTAATAACAATTGATCTCTCATAACCATTACCGTTACGAAAAGCTACAACAGCATTAAAAGTCTCACGAATACTACTTCCACTAACATAATATTGAGAACCTAGTTTTGAAATGATAGTTAATTGGTAATCACCAATCCATACTGTATTTCCTACTTGAACTAGTGCTGTCCAATCATAAGTGTTATATAACTGTACTAATTCAGGAAAAATAGCAATAGATTTGTCAGTAGAAGAAATGGATGTACCATTATATGGTGTCTGTAACGTTGAACAATATAATGGACTGTTATAACAATATTTTGATGATGTTATAAAATATAAACTACCAAGAATATAATAACGTTGTCCTGTAATTAAACTATCAATTGTTATAATATCATGACTTAAATATGTTGCATGAATTAATGATGTAAATGATACGATAGTTGTAAGCCCAGGTAATGCAACTTTAGAATAACGCATTGTACCAATATTGACAATCATACTTAATGCAGATGGAGTAAAATGATCATTTGTTGTAATAACGGTAGAATTTGAACTAACATAAGTTATATCTATAATAAATCCAACAAAGTTTATTGAAGGAATCATAATACGATCACCATATGTTATAATTGTGGTAGTATTGGAAGCAATCGTAAATTGATTCGTTGATGAACCAATTGAATTAACTAAAACAGTAAAAGACAAAGAACTATAACTCTCATATTCACGTAATCCAATCATAGCTGCACGACCAACATTTGTTAGATTTTGTATAGCACCAATAACAGTTGAATCAGTGGCTTGATATGATAATGGACTTGTTTCTTGAATACCTAATCTTATTTGGAAATGACCTGATATATCATTTTTCTCTGCTATAGTTGTAATATTGAATAATGGATAAATACTTACAGCTGCATTAATACCAGTAATGAATTGATCGTCTGTTACTAAGCTTTCAACATTACCAAATGATTTTGGAAATGTTACAACCCAAGCATAACCACTAAAAGGATCATCATAATGTTGATAACGCGTAACTGAAACACCACCACTTATAACTTGTAAAGAATTCAAAGCATTTTCAATATCTATTGAAGTAGCATCATAATTAATTGAAGTCGTTTTCATTCCCATGAAATAAAGGTAGAAATATCCACTCATCACACCACCTAAACTTTCAGCAACGATAACTTGAATATCAGATACACCATCAGCGCATGCAATGTTATTATTAACTGAAGAGACAGAGACAGTAATAGAAGCACGAGTACTAGGAGCACAATGATCAATATATAACACACTACTCCATGTTTTTGATCCATCATCTACTTTATCAGCACGTAAGATAGGCCATGTTAAATCTTGATAAATCCCATCAAAAAATACATGTAAATCACGATAATACAATCCATTACCACCTGTACTTCTCTTATGTTCTTCAACATAAACATTCTTAGTTGATGCTAATGCCTCTAATGTAGACTTTAAATTATCAGTTGTTGTACTATACGGAATACAAGATGTTGATTCTTTTCCTAAATGTAATCTAAATGATCCATTTCCATAGAAATCAACATTATCAGTTGTAATAGTAATAACTTGATGCTCAGAATTAGCTCCAATTCCTAATTTAGCACAATCATTATATATCCAATGAGTCTCATAATTTACTGGAACAGCAGTTTCAACTTTCGGATAGATGGTGACACGATAGTTATCCGTTAATGATGCTGATGATAATTCATTGATATCAATTGATATATCACCTTCAGCTAGTGAACCAACTTCAGCATCTAAGATAATAGTATAATCATAACCATTACCATACTTTGGTAGTACAATATCTCTAAGTACTTCAACCACACCAATTGATGGTAATGAGAATAAAGCATTTTGAACATCGGTAGCTTCAGCACCCCATGGTAATAATGTTGTTGTTGAGTCATGAAAACTAAGTTTCCAATAACCAAGACTATCATTACCAGCAGTATTCACAATTCTAAATTTCAAAGCTGTTAATTGTGTAAACTCTGATGTATAATTAGTTGTATATTCAACAACATATTTTTCAATATTTTTACCACCATTTGATAACGGTGATTGAAAGAATAATCCGATTTGACTGGAAGACAAAGCAGTAGCAGAAGTGATATTTGGAGGTGATGGTGGTGAAGAAAGGATAAAATTCATTGGAATCACACCAGAGCCGATATTTTGAATTGTAGTAGACGATTCACCATCACCTGCACTATTACTTGCATAGATTTGGACAGAATATTCTTCACCACTAAGTAAATCACTCAAATAATCAACTCTTTGTAAGGCAACACCTTTGATAACTTCAGTGATTTCAAATGTAAAATCAGATCCATACGCATCTAATCCAAATTCAGGCATTAAATTATATCTTAGTAGAGGTAGATCACCTTCTTGTGATATAAAAGTTATCAGCCATTGATAACCACGTAGTTCATTAGTTATTACATCAGTTATAATAGATCGAGTAACAGAAATATCACCAACTGTTGATAAAGATTCTAATTTCGTCTCTAAATCTTGTGCTGATTCATCAACACGGAAATAAAGTGGAATATTACTATCATTGAAATCTAAAGCAAATCCACCAAATAGTAATCCATCACTGGTTTGAATAGTTATCGATTGTACTTCTGATGTTTTATTGTTGATATCATGCGAAAGAACAACATTATCTAATGCTGGTAGGATAGTATTCTGTATAATATTCACAGTAGCTGATGCATCAGTTCCTGAGAGAATTGTGTTCGAACCAGCAGATGTTACTTTTGTAAATGTTGTTGAAGAAAGGAGGATAGAGGTAGAATTAAGAATAATTGTTGTTCCAGTATAGAAAACATAATTTGAAGATGTTACGTCATATTGATAAATATATGGTGAATTTAATTTCTTGTACGATGGGTAACCATTATAGTAATGATCAGTAACATAAGTACCTTTTAAATCATTTGCTATACCACCACCAACAACCAATGATATATCATTCGTTTCAGTTGAAACAGTAAGGCATGAATTAGGTGAAGGACAAGATAAAGTGCTACCAAAGATTGAAGTAAATGATATGGACCAAGAATAACCATTCACATTTGTTGGTCCATAACGCACAACATTAACTGAACCAACTTCAGCGAAATTTTCAATTATTTGTTTCAAATCTTCTCCTCTTTCATCATATCTAACATAAGCATTTTTTTGAATGTAAATAACAAATTGACCATTGCCGGTAGACATTATTGATTGTGAAGTTGTGATTGTATTAGTATTAACTGCTGTGACTTTTACAACTTGTTTATCTATGATTGTGGAATCGCCAGAAGTTGATCGAGTAATCATAATAGTATCATTTAAAGCAATATATGGTGCAGTGTTAAATGAAGTAGTTAATGTAGTAGAACTTGACACAGTAGCTGTTGTTAATAGTGTTTCAGAAATGAATACTTTCAAATTACTTCCTCCGTGAGTATGATAAGGATAAAAAGTAACAGTCATACCATCTGTAGAGATTGTTTCCACTTGTACCTCTTCATCACCTATACGCATAGTTACACCCGGTGCAATGATATAATTCAAATTAGAATTTGATTTTAATTTTCGTTGCCCTGGAATAATATTTACTAATACAACGTTTGTTTGAGTAGAATCTAACAAAGTAGCCACTATATGACCTTTAAATCCATACTTGAGGTTAAAGTATCCACTAATTGGTGATGATGCATGGGTTACAAGTTGATAAATATCAGGTAAGAAAGATTGTTTACCTGTTGTAATGGGTGTAACAGTAATTAATGAGCCACTAGGATTATTTAGATTACATGATGAATCGTAATAAATTGATGTAGAATCACCATAAACATCATCAAAGATGATAGAATAAACATGCTGCGTCTCTGTTTTCGATAATAATGAAACAGAAACAAGATCAACTGTTGATAATTCTTCAATTTTTACTTCAATTTCAAATGGTGTCGAATTAAATGAAATACATCTTGTGATTGATGATGTATCTTTTAATGCATAAGAACCAATAAATGAACTAGTAGGATCTAGTATGATTAAAGATACTACTTTCGATACAGGTGATGATACTTCAATAGAATATGACGTTATAGGTTGACCATTAGCACCTCTTGAACGATAATTAGGACTTTCCCAATCTAAAGCAAATGTTGAACTATTGATAGGAGTAACTGTTGTGTATCCAACAGTAGGAGGTACTTGAACAGGATAAACTGATAAGGGAGTATTGGGGAAACCATAATATGAATATTCAGAGCATACTATATCACTATAAGATGGAGGAGATGTGATAGTATAACATGATTTAATACGAATATAATACGGTTGCCCTGGTATAAGATGATCAATAATATAACTATGTACAGATCCATTTGTTACTGTCAATGAAGCTTGTGGAAAACTATCGATAGATTGGCATATAGCTGAACCACATTGAGATGAAAATGTTGGAGTTGTATCATATTCAATTATGAAATTAGTTGTTCGGATACCAAGATTAAACATCTTCCACGAAACTAATAATTTAGAATGGGATACAACAGAAACAGCAATATCAGATGGAGAAGATGGTTGAGAAGAATATAGAACAACAGGATTTAAGAATGGCGATGCAAAATTTGATAATCCAACACTATTCTCAGCAGTAACACGTACATATACACTTGATGCCAAATTTAATACTTCTGTATCAAGGTAAATAGAATAATCACCAACACCTCTAACAAATGATTGTTGTCCTTTAACTTTTTCTCTTGCTGTACCTGATGTTAATTGAAGTGTCATAACATCACCCATTAATGTATCAAATGTTATTTCAAACACAGTCGCACCATAAGTACAACCACAAGAACCATAACCCGCGACAGGATAAGAATTAATAGTTACATGTCCAATTTGTGGAAATGATTCTAAAATTGTAGTGAATGTTTGTGCTGTTCTATTGGCAGGAATAGTAAATGTCACACCATTTAATTTACCAATACTATCCACAATATCACATAAACAAATATCTTGAATTTCTTGGTAAGACTCAACAAATGCATTAGTACTTGAATTAGTGATACAATGCTGATTTTTACTCATTACTTCATGAGAATCATCAACAAGCCCTACACATGCACGTAAGAATTCACCTGATACTGATAATCGATGACCATATTGTGTAGCATAATACGATAAATATTCTTCAGTCAAATCACCATTATTAATAACATTAATAAAAGTAACTTTCCACACATATCCTCTTTCATAACCACAACTATTTATTCCTGATTGCTCTGAACAATATAAATCACGTGACACATCAACTGTTTTAATTGTTGATAACATCTCAAGAGCTGATTTCATACCAGATGCAGAAATATTATAATCCATTTCAATTGTTCTTTGATTAAGATAAGTTAAAACAAATGTTCCAGATGGATTAAATCCAATTTCTGATACAACAGTTACTGTTTGTACATCAGGACGTAAGGAAGTATTATTACTAGGAACAACTATCTCTAAGAAAGGCGCACCTAACGAACCAGAATTAAAAGATGAAGTTGGATCAATTTGCACTCGATAAGTAGATATTGACTGTCCGCCTGTTTGTTTAGCACTATTGAATTGAATATTTAATAGACTATTTTCAATAACAAAGGTTCGTAGATCAGTTGGTAATGAGGGAACTTGATCAGATGGCTGTTTACTAGCTGGTCTTGAGTTAATTGCAATACCAATTCCATAACTGTTAACAGCAGAAACACTAAAAAAATAATTGACACCTTTTAATAAATTATTTAAAATATATTCATTGATAGAAAACGTTAAAGCATCACCACCGATATATGCCTTCATATTTACTTTATTTATATATAAAGGTGGAATTAAATCAGTAGTTTCTGGTGTAAAACCATTAAATGTTATTAACCATGAAAATCCATTTTTTTCAATCGATCTAGTAACATCAACCCTTGCAACTTTATTTAATGATTGTAAAGCATCTTTTAATTCATTTGCTTCACAATCATATGCTAAAGGCAATGTAGTTTCTAAACGATAAACAGGTAAAACTGATCTACGTATAGTTTCTACAGATGGTGATGTCAATGAACCAGAGTTACAACCATTACTACCAATATCAAGAATAACAATTTCTGGAACATGACCTCTCAACAAATCACCAGTAAATGTGATTGAAAATGATATAGTTGATACTGTTTGATTTCTTGTTACAACAATTTCATCAATAGTATTAAGATTCATCAATTCAATTTGAATATCTGATGCAGTTGATGAGGTACTTAAACAACCATAATCACCACCTTGTAATGTTACAAAAGTATTAGCACCTCTAAATTGTAATCTATATCCCGCATGATCACTACTACCAAAACTAAATACTTGTACTACATATGTTGCATGTTTTAAAGAATTAATAGATAATGATGCGCTTAAAGTTGGATCAATTACACTTCCTAATACAATTTCTGGAGATTTATTTTTTAATACTCTAAACATTTCACCATTAATAGGATGACCAACCATAATCCAATCACCTGTTTGTAATAATTGAACATTAGCGTTAATTGCTGCACCATTACCATTTGTGATGTAAATATTATTTGCACCCATAATGGGATCAGTTGATCCACCTAACATAGTATCTAATTTATACAAAGGAATAGCTGGTAAAATATGATTTTTAAATCCAGTATTAATTGATTTCGGAATATATGCTGTTGTTAAGTCACATAATGGAATGACAGTTGATGACAAAAAGCCGTACTTGGTTACAAATGTTGTATCTTGATTTAAACATACTCGAAACTCTTGACCAGCAATTTGAATAAATTCACCAGGTGTAACAAGATTAAATAGATTAATGGATGTATCAACATCAGTAGATAGTGATGCAAATGTAGCAAGATGTTTTACTTGAAGACGAGCTAAGACTAATGGATTGCCATTATTATATGCTAAACCAGCATATACTGTATATAATCCATAGAAGCTACCTAAAGAGAGAGTAAATGTTGCATCAGGGTAAAATGGTAGTGTATGAGCTGAAGTTATAACTTTCTGAACTTTATTGGAGATAGGAATGGAGATATTTACTGCGTTATTCATTGACAATGAACGTGAGATTCTATCAGATGATAATGACGATAATATTGAGCTTCTTTGATCTGAGTAAACAGAAACTTGATAAGAAGTAATATCAGCACCATTACTATTCGCGTCTTGAGTAAACGATAATGATAATGATGATCCATTAAGTGAAGTAACTGTAAATGATGATACTTCTGATGGACTTGATGCAGGTATAGCAGAAACAACTGTAGAAAAAGCACCATCACCTATTGAATTTGTAGCTAATATTCGGAAATACCATGTGATACCAGTTGTAAGATTAGTAAATGTAGTAGATAAAGATGATGATGATACTATAGATGATTGATATTTATATGGAGCAACACCATCTCTTAAAGTAAAAACTTTAATTGAAGGTCTTGGACCTAATAGTTGCAAGGTATTTAAAATTAATTGAGGTTGATCACCAACATTACTAGTAAATGTAATTGTCCATGAATATCCACCACCTGATATTGTACGTTCTACTTGAACTTGACCAAAACTAGGCTGATTCTGCAATATTGCTTTTAATTTTTGTTGTGTTACATCATATTGTATAGGATTTGTCTTAGGTCTCACAAAAATATTAGCATTCACAACATCAACTTCAATCTTTTGAGAGACATAAATTGTCCAAGAATATTTATACTTAACTGATGCAACAGTATAAATAACATTATTCACAGAAAATTGGTCACCAGATTCAAAGTATGATGTTAAATCTTCAGTAGTATTGAATTGGAAATAATTAGCATATGCTGATACAGTTCCAGGTAGTTGAATCGTAAAACTATCAAATGCTATCGTGAAAGTACCTGATTTAACTTGTGTTCGACCTGTAGAGAATACTTGAATTTCACTATCTCCAAAGAATGAATAATATGAAGATGCTTGAGGACTCTTCAAAAATGCATCTACGCGATAGGATTGAATAGCACTTATACTATCAGGTTCAATCCATTTTACTTGGATTGAATTCTGATTTAATACTGAAGTTGTTAATGATAAAGGAGCATTTGGTGGTTGTTGTGGAATGATATTTGATGGAATTGTTGAACTAAAACTTCCACATTGATTATTAAATGATAATGTCTTATCACAAATACCTAATGAATTTTCAGCTGAAGTTCGGAAGAAATAACGACGTCCTGGTGTTAAATTAGATATTTCATATTGTGCACCCATAAGTAATAAGTCCGCTTTTCTTGAACTAGAAAAGATTGTCTCACGAACACCAATGCTTTGAACAGTAAATTGACTAGTAGTTGGTGGAGTATCACCAATAACAAAAGGATATGGATAATCATCATCTGTTGTTACAATCACAATTCTAGCACCTGTTTGTAGTTGTCGAATAGTATCAGCACTACCATTATAGTACACAGTTATTAATGAAGGTTCATCATAAGAGAATGATATCATACTAACACATGCTTTACATATATACTCATAGGCTGGAACTTCGCGATAACCTAAAGCATTCTGTGATATTCCACTATCAAAGGTTGGGACCAAATCCCATTCTACATTAAAATGAGTAATTAATGATCCACCGTTGAAAGCTGATGTTCCAATCTTTATTAATACAGTGCTTTCTGTTATTAAGTAAACATGTGGTTGAGACCATTCAGCTTCCAATTGAGTTGGACTTGATGGTTGAGTAATAGGTAATGTTAGCATTGATGGTGCTGTATTACGTCTTACACCAAATCCTAGAGAATTTATTGCTGATACTCTAACATAATATGATTGCCCTGGTAATAAATCTTCTATCACATAATAATTTCCAGAATGATCTGTAGAATTACTTGCAATAACGTTCCAACTATACGATTCTGAACCAGGGAAATCAGCATTTTGAAGATAAGTAATAGACGGCTGAATAGAGTTACCGTAACATTTAACATCACTAAAATGAATTTCTAATAATGGTACATCAAATGTTTCAACAAAAGTTATTGACCATGTTATATCATTCACTGATGTTGATTTTGTTACAGTAACTTCACCTATATTAGGTAAATTTTCAAGAATACGTTTTACATCAAAAGCTGTAGAAAAAGTAAAAATATTACCAGAAATGTAAGTACCAGTTATTATAGATTGATTGGTTGAATAATGATTACTTGCATCAACTTTTTCTAAATTATTTTTCGTTGTTAATTTAATAGAAAATCGAAACAAATCTGATGTAATTTGACATGGTATACTAATTTTTTGAACAGTTGGAATTATTTGATCAAATGATGCTTTACTCCATTCAACAACGTAACTAGTAACATCATCACCACCATCACCAACTTGATCAGGAGTTGCAATATGTGGATATAACCATGATACATTTAATGATCTTGTATAATCTTCAAGATTCATTGAATCTAGTGCTCTTGATAAAGATGGACTAGCTGGAGGATCTGGTTGCTGCTGTGGTTTAAATGGATAACTACTAGAAGCCTTACCATAACCACCTGAATGATGAGCAATAACACGAATGAAATAATTTATACCCATGTTGAGCTTTGTGATATTATAATAGGTGTATCCCAGATTATTTGCATTTTGAAGTACTTCTTGTTTCATTGGATTCGAAAAATTTGAGGTTACATCTACTTCAACACGCCATTTATCAATATTGATTCCATTAACAACTGGTGGTGAAAAATAAACAATACCAGACTCTCTGGTAAATGATTGTTCAGTATCAATAACAGGATAAGTTGGTACTAATAAAGTAGATGGTCCTGGTAGTCCCCTAGATAATATAACATAAGATTGAGATGATGATTCTAAACATTGATCTAAGCCATTGTAACATGTAGGAGTACAACGTTGAGTGCCACTTTTATAATCAATTGTTGATGTTAACGTATTAGTATCTTGAGAATCTATGTATTGAAACCATATTGGTCCACTCACACCTTGATCATTATATGCATTAATACGAACTACATAAGATGTATATGGAGTTACGGAGATAAGTTGTTGAAATGACTTCTGATTATTTGTTACAGGAACAATTATAGAGTTACTAAAAGTAGCTCCAAAATCATTACTCCATTCAATAGTATACTTAGTAATTGCACTACCATATGTTATACCTTCATCCCAAGTAACATTTAATACATCACCAATTGATGTAGGTACAGCCCAAACTAAAGCATTAATTGGAAGACCAGGAACAGATCTAGGTGCAATAGCACCAAGAGAGTTACCATCATGAGAGACAGAGCATAATTGTGATGGCCCCATTCCTTCATTATTCACAGCAATAACACGAACAAAGACAGCATAACCATCAGATAAATCACCAGCATTAACAATAGTTTTAATACTTGGTATCACACTATATGTTGGATGACCATCTGAAAAAAATTGTTGCATATTATTTGTTCCTTGTAATCCATTAATTTCATCAAATGTAATAACAACTAAATCATCAACATTAGTGTTAAACATTTCACCATGAAAAGTAATTAACCAAGAATATCCATTACTAACAGGTTGTCTTGCAACTTTGAAAATATTTGAATACAAAGGATAAATTGAAAGAATTTGTGAATTCAAAAATGTTTCTACTTGTAATGATGTAGATGAATATGACAATGGTG